>Ga0210408_10000289_pt1 | contig 71033 bp, 57 predicted proteins | sample IncBWH4MmetaG_FD_155471 | JGI IMG/M metagenome (GOLD analysis project Ga0210408, IMG submission 155471) | Forest soil microbial communities from Barre Woods Harvard Forest LTER site, Petersham, Massachusetts, United States - Inc-BW-H-4-M | ecosystem: Environmental > Terrestrial > Soil >... | reverse complement strand
ACGATCGCGGTGCACGGAAGAACAACCGCAACCTCCGCGCCCTTCCAGGTCGATACCGCAAAAGCACTCTATTCACAGGGTATCCGAAACGCTCTCAACTTCTACCAGAACGAGCGGGACGGCGCGGAGTTTATCCCGACACCTCTTCGAACCTCCGCAGCGCACCTCAACGACAAGCACGGCACCGTTTTCGAATCGCCTGAATTTGACAACAACGACTTGATCCTCGGAGATTTAAAGCCGACTGGAGCGGTAATCGACGCATCCGGTGGCTGGTGGGACGCGGGCGACTACTTGAAGTTCCTCCAGACCCACAGCTACACCGTGGCGCTGATGCTCATCGGAATCCGCGACTTCCCGGAGCAAATGGGCGCAAGATCTGGCGCCTCGAATTTCATGCACGAGGCAAAGTTCGGTTTAAATTGGCTACAGAAGATGTGGGACGACGACACCGAAACTCTCTACTACCAGGTGGGGATTGGAACCGACTTCAAAGATAACCCTAGTCTGCTGAGCGACCACGATCTTTGGCGACTGCCTCAAGTTGACGACACCGTCGGCGGAACTGATCCCACTCTGATTTACGTTCGACGCCGCCCGGTATTTGCCGCCGGACCTCCAGGGTCGAAGATCAGCCCAAACCTCGCAGGGCGCCTTGCTGCCGACTTCGCCGGATGTTCTCAAGTCTTCCGCAAATCCGAACCCGCTTTCGCCGACAAGTGCCTTGTGGCTGCGGAACACGTCTTTGACTTGGCCGATACATCTCCGCGCGGCAACCTGATCACCACTGCGCCTTTTGATTTCTACGGAGAAACCGAATGGCGGGACGACATGGCATTGGGCGGCGCGGAATTGTACTTTGCCCTGGCGACCGCAGATGCCTCTCTACCTTCAACGCTGCCGCACTCGGACCCCTTGTTCTACCTCCGGGCGGCCGCGCACTGGGCCCACGCTTATATCACCGGTCCCAACGACGCCAGCGACACGCTGAACCTTTACGATGTGAGCGGGCTGGCGCACTTTGAGCTCTTTCGCGCCATTGCCAACGCCGGCCATCCTGCCGGACTCGAAGTCTCACCCTTTGACCTGCTGCACGATTTGCGGAAAGAACTGGAGAATGCCGCCGCACAGGCCCGTTCTGATCCCTTTGACTTCGGATATTCCTGGGGTGTGTACGACACTGCGACCCACGGTGCCGGACTCTCCGTCGAAGCGCACGAATATGCTCTCCTGACTAACTCCAACAGCTTCGAGGCTTACTCTCGCCGCTGGGCCGGCAGCATTCTCGGCGCCAACCCCTGGGGTAGTTCCTTCATTGTTGGCGATGGCGCGATTTTCCCCGACTGCATGCAGCACCAGGTGGCAAATATCGTCGGTTCGCTGAATGGTCAGCCACCGGTTCTGGCCGGCGCTTTGGTGGAGGGTCCGAATTCGTTTGCCGCCACTGGATTTCTGGACGGCATGCGAAAGTGTCCACCAAACGGAATTGATGTTTACAAGAAATTCGACGCGAATGGAGCCTTGTTCAAAGACGATCAGCAGTCTTACAGCACCGTCGAGCCAGCAATTGATCTGACTGCGCCATCATTCCTGATGTTCGCCTGGCGGATTGCCGGTGCGCCGGCCACCCTGCTTCCGAAAGAAGTGATTTCAGTTGTGGAAGACCAGATGAATAATTTCGAGCCTAATCCTCTGTCCCCGACGCGCAGGAGTCCGGCCAGGCATCATCTTCATTAGGCTAATAAGTAGCGGCGGTGCATGAACGCGTCGCCAATCTAGTTTGAATGTGAATGTGAAGTTGGTTCCGAAGGTGGAGTGGCTCCGCTGTCACGAGTGCCCAGTCCGATCATCATCGACATATCCTTGGGATATACAACATCGCGCCCACGCGCGAGGAAGTGAGAGTAGACAGACATAGCCGCGCCATAGAAACCAAACCCAGAGGTGACAACCCGGGAATGCGCAAGGGCGCCAACGATCGTGCCCAACAAACGGAACCCCGACGCCCCGTTTGCGGCTCCCGAGCCCGGGTCGGCGCCGCCATGGATGTGCTCTTCGTGGTGGTCGCCCATCGAAGAGCTGGCGAGCGCGACGGCAACCGCAGTCGTTAGATACCGCGTCCGGGGTGTTGTAACTTGCGCCCCACCCTCAGAATCTAGGCTCAGATGTTCACCCTTGGCCACCTCGACGCCCTCGAGACTGGCTTCGACCTTTTCCTGAATCCCACTCGGAGGAGCGACTTGGCGAAACACGATCCGAAGCTGACCATTGCGCCCGAACCTCCGTGCGGGCCGCACCTGGACGACCGAGCCCTTCAGATGGCTTCCTTGAGGAAGCACCAAATGCTCCGACGCGAATAAGGGTTGGCTGATGACGGCCTCCACTGGCTCGCCTTTCTTGGTGGAAGCTGAGTTCAATGCTGTGACGAGCAGGGCGTGCACAACACTGCCGGACGGTGGCGGAGTCCCAATGGCAGTAAGAGTCTCCGGTTTCAGCGACTCAGTTCCGAAATCGAGGGAGCGCTGCAAGTCTGCATTAAAGCTGGTGCCACGACCTATATATTGTGGATGGTAAGGAAGCTGGTCAACGGCGAATCTTTCCAGCCGGTGGATTTTTTCGGGTTCATCAATCTGCTTCTTGACGCTCTCCCACTGCTGTTTAACACCCTCTCGAACCTCGTTCACTTTGCGCGATGCCAGCCCCTTGGCTTCGTCCACCTTTCCGCCATGCTCCTTGGTGTTGGCGGATACAAACTGCAAGACTCCGGCTGATCCCGGGGAAACTATGGTTGTCAGAGGCAGGTGCCGTCCGTCGGCGAGTACCAATTCGTCAAAGTCGACAAAGACCTGATGAGGCGGGGAGAAATCTGCATTCATGGCCGCAATCGTGCGTTTCATCTTCGAGACGCCCTCTATCTCCACCACCCTGCCATTGACTTCACTACCTGCTGGTACCACCAGCTTGTCGAAGGCATACAGGGGCTCTATAACTTTTCCGTGGACCGGTTGACCAACTCTCCGAATGCGCACTTCCTCACTCAGTGCCACTTTGAGTGGCGTACCCGCTGGCACACTCAGTGGAATGGAGGCAACCGGCGCTTTTGCCGGCGTCTGGTCAGGTGGCGGCTGGACGGGTTGAGCGGGCCGGCGGCTGAGAGTTTGTCCCACGGACAAAGGAGCGCAAAGGGAGGTCAGCAAGATAACCCAGTATACGTGCCACATGAATTTTTCCTGTCGAGTTTGGACGCCCGGAAGTATGACCCTTAGCAAAATCAGGTCGGCACAATTTTACTCGGAGACTCGCAGAGCTGCTACCGTTTTTATCATGTGACGTTCAGCCAGAGTTCGGCGGCCGCACTGGCGGCCGTGCCGCGGTCACTCGAACTGAATCAGCACGATTTCAGGCGTCGTGCCGATGCGCATGGGAGGACCCCATGTGCCCGCACCATAGGAGGTGTAGACCAGGAGGTGTCCCAAGCGTTGCAGACCATGGACAAATTTGCCGTAAATGCGCGACGCGATCCAAGTGAAGGGAAAGAATTGTCCGCCGTGGGTGTGGCCGGAAAGCTGCAGTGAAATGCCGGCTTCCTCGGCGATCGTCAAACGGTCTGGGCGATGAGTAAGCAGTACACTGGCCCTCGCAGGATCCAGATCAGCCTGTTGCAAAATAGAGCGAAAGCGTTCGGCGCTGATCGAGTCGCGGTCGTGAACGCCCACAAGCTGCAAACCATCAACTGTCACTTTCTCGTTATTTAAGATTCGCACCCCGGACTTCCTGACGGCGTCGAGGTACTTGGCGGAATCAGAAAATTCTTCATGGTTGCCCGTAACGAAATACGTACCCAGCGGGGCGGCGAGGTTCGCCCAGGGAGTGGCCAGCCGATCCGGGTCGGCGGGAGTGCCATCGTACATATCGCCTCCGATGAAGACGATGTCTGGCCGCAGGCGCGCTAGCTTGGCAACCAGCCGCCGCATAAACCAGTAGCCTCTGACGTGCCCCAGATGGATGTCGCTTATCAGTGCCGCAACCCGGCCGCGCCAGGACTCTGGCAAGTTCGGCAACTTGACCGTAACTCGCCGCACCCGGGTCCAGGCAGCATTCGCTACTCCATAGAGACTGACCAACAAAGCACTGCCGAAAAGTGCAGCTGCGAGGTGTCGTCGCTCCACATGCAGCCCAAAGAACCGGCCGATATCGTAGACGATCCAGCACGAACATGCCGCCAGAAAACAGAAACTCAGGATGCCCAGCCAGATTGCAGAAATCTTGTAGAACAGGCCTATCAGGGGATGAGAATAGCGCCAGGCTAGCAGCGAGGCGGCCACGAAACTGACCGAGAGCGCAGTCAGCGCGACTTGCAGGTACCAAATTCCGGGTACGCCAGGTGCCGTCCAGAAAGCGGTCCAAGTCTCATACAGAAACCAATGAGCAACCAATAAAATGGACTGGAAAATGACTAAGAAGACAGCGATTCTAGACCTCACTGTGGTTATTTCTCCATAACCTTAGATGAGATTCGATATCGATAAGGCTCAGGAAGTGTCCCGGTAACTACGCCGCGGGTTACTGACGAGCGTAACCATAGTCATCTTGCCCAGTTAGCCATCTCTGATTCAATCTAGTTCCGACGGTGACCAAAGTATCGGGGAGTCGTTTCTGTCCCATGAGTGATCCCAAATCTCCTGCAGCGGGCGCGGATTGGACCCAACTCCTTTGCGATCCAGATTTGGTGACTCATCTGGGAGAATTGCTTCGAACCTACCGTGAAGCGCCACCCGAAAAGCGGGACGAAGCGCTGCTTGCGGCTATGCGGCATATCAAAGGCTCGAATGCAAAAACATCGGCATCGGTCAATTCGGCCGCGGCAGTGCCTCAACCAACACCACCAGTTACAACCGACGCGGCCTCATCGCCTCCGTTCGAGCCGGACATTTTCACTCCCTCTTGGGGACAGGATCGCCGCCGTTATCCACGCATGAAATGCTTTGTCGCGGTAGAACTAAGAGTAGGGGCTTCCGCGACTCCCATCTGGGGCAATCTTGCTAATACCAGTTTGGGGGGATGTTTCGTCGAGACCGCGACTCCGGTGCCTTCGGGAGTCAGCGTGGAAATCGGTCTCTGGCTGGCCAACGGCAAAATTTGGATCAAGGGTATTATCCTGACCGGCATCGTCACCAAGAGCAGTCCGTCATTCGGAGTTCGTATCCGCTATGCCGAACTCGAACCCGCCGAACGCGAGTCTTTGCGCCACTTCCTTAAGTTCGTGGAGAGCACAACCAAAGGCTACAACAGCGAAAACGGATATCTGGCGCAATTGAAACGCTAACCCTGCGTTCCGGGCAATTCCTTTCTTACATCCACTTTTACACAGAACCCTCTTGGCCCCAGAATCATCAACTGATAGTTAGCGCGAACGGTTTGGTGTCGTTCGTACGCCCATCATTAAACGATTCTTAGGGCAAGGAGCACGTCTCGGCAGAACTTGATAAACTGCATATTGGCGAACCTGACGGGTTCTTGTCGCCCATTTCATGCGGTAGACCTGCTTCTGATTGCCGCAAACGATCTTCATTAATTAGGCTCACCTCGGAAAGGAGACGTCCCCCATGGTAGCGAGCGAGCAGACCCTGTTGACCAGCAATCAATTAGACACTCTGAGCATTAATACCATTCGCACGCTGGCGATGGATGCAGTCCAATTGGCGAACTCCGGTCATCCGGGTGCGCCGATGGGGCTTGCGCCTACCGCTTATTGCTTGTGGCAGCAATTTTTACGATACGATCCCGCTGATCCAGTCTGGCCGAATCGCGATCGCTTTATTCTTTCCAATGGCCATGCCTCGATGCTCCTTTACGCTTTGCTTCACCTCACTGGAGTTCGCGGAGTCAATCCGGAATACGAACAGGTGGGCGAGTGGGCGGTCACACTCGACGATATAAAGCACTTCCGCCAAATTGATAGCAAGACCCCCGGCCATCCCGAATATCGCCTGACTCCCGGCTTAGAAACCACGACTGGGCCGCTCGGCCAAGGGGTGGGCAATAGCGTGGGCATGGCGATTGCCGGCAAGTGGTTGACAGAACATTTCAACCGGCCCGGTTTCGAAGTGTTCAATTACAACGTGTATGCCATGTGCGGCGATGGCGACCTGATGGAAGGCGTGGCCAGCGAGGCCGCTTCCCTGGCGGGGCATCTGAAGCTACCGAATCTGTGTTGGATTTACGACAACAACCGCGTCACCCTGGACGGTCCGGCTGATTGGTCCTTTACTGAAGATGTGGGAGCCCGTTTCGCCGCGTACGGATGGAACGTCACCCATGTTACCGATGCGAATGACCTCAACACGTTGTCCAATGCGTACAGCAACTTTCTGCGAACCAATGACCGCCCAACTCTGATCGTTGTAAACAGCCATATCGGCTATGGCTCGCCGCACAAACAAGACACCAATGCGGCCCACGGTGAAGCCTTGGGTGAGGACGAAGTGCGACTGGCCAAGAAATTCTACGGTTGGCCAGAAGACGCGCACTTTCTAGTGCCCGATGGAGTCCGTCAGCACTTTCAAGAAGGAATCGGAAAGCGGGGACAAGAGTTAAGGCAAGAGTGGGAAAAGCAGTTCGCCGAGTACAGCAAGAAATATCCTGAACTAGCGGACCAGATCAACCGCATGCAACACCGCGAACTTCCCAATGGATGGGACAAGAACCTGCCATCGTTTCCCGCCGACCCTAAGGGCCTGGCTACTCGCGATAGCGGCGGAAAGGTGCTTAATGTCCTCGCGCAAAATGTGCCCTGGATGATCGGGGGTTCTGCAGACTTGGCGACTTCCGACCGCACCCGCCTGAAGTTTGACGGTGCTGGAGACTTCCAGGCTGGCAGCTATGGCGGACGCAACCTGCACTTTGGAGTTCGTGAACATGCCATGGGCGCGGCGCTCAGCGGGTTGTCACTCTGCAAGATACGGCCATTTGGTGGCACGTTTTTCAATTTCAGCGACTACATGCGAGCTTCGATTCGACTCGCATCGATCATGGAGATTCCCACCATCTACGTCTTCACCCACGACTCGATTGGCTTGGGCGAGGATGGTCCCACCCACGAGCCCATCGAACAGCTGGCGGCGTTACGCGCTATGCCAGGGTTGATGCTGCTGCGTCCAGCCGACGCAAACGAAGTGGTGGAAGCATGGAAGGTCATCATCCAACTCCGCGACCAGCCCGTCGCACTCGTGTTGACCCGGCAGCCCGTCCCGACATTCGACAGGTCGAAGTACGCTCCTGCTTCAGGAGTGGCTAAGGGCGCCTACATTCTGGCGGACACGCAAGATGCGAAGCCCGATGTCATATTGATGGGGACCGGGAGCGAAGTTTCGCTTTGTGTGGAGGCCTACGAGCAGCTCAAATCGCAAGGTATCAAGGCACGAGTCGTTAGTATGCCGTCATGGGACCTGTTTGAACGCCAGGATGAGGCTTATCGAAAGCAGCTCTTGCCGCCGGAAGTGAAGGCGCGGGTCTCCGTGGAAATGGCGGCGACGTTCGGCTGGTCCCGCTACCTCGGACCAACCGGTGTCGCTATCGGAATGCACAGATTCGGAGCGTCCGCGCCAATCAAGGATCTGCTGAAGAAATTCGGATTTACGACCGAGAAGGTTGTCGCCGCAGCCCGCGAAGCCATCGCCCAAGCGAAATAGTAAGTAATCAAATATTTGCAATATGGAATGTTCGCAATAGTGAGGTGCACATTATGACGTCGACTGGAATTCTTGAAACCGCTAAAGCCACCAACCCCCTAAAAGATCTCCTGAAATACGGCCAGTCAGTTTGGCTGGATTACATACGGCGCAATCTCATCACCAGCGGTGAACTGAAGCGCCTGATCGATGAAGATGGCCTGCGGGGCATGACCTCCAATCCCTCCATCTTTGAAAAAGCCATTGCCGGCAGCACCGACTACGCTGACCTGTTGAGGTCACTGCAGCCCAGAACTGATCTCGACGCCAAGGCCCGTTACGAGATTCTCGCCATCCGCGACATTCAGGATGCCGCGGATATTCTGCGGACAGTGTATGAAAGCTCAAAACGCCGCGACGGTTACGTCAGTCTCGAAGTTTCTCCCTATCTCGCTCGGGACACCCAAGGCACGCTAGCGGAGGCGCGGCGATTGTGGCAGGCCGTCGCGCGAGAGAATGTGATGATTAAAGTTCCGGGCACCGCCGAAGGCATTCCGGCGTTCCAGCAATTGATCAGCGAAGGCATCAACATCAATGTCACTCTGCTCTTCTCGCAGAAGGTGTATGAGAAAGTCGCCGACGCATATATCGCCGGTTTGGAACAATTGGCCACTCGCGGAGGCGAGGTTAGCCGGTCGGCTAGCGTGGCGAGCTTCTTCATCAGCCGCATTGATAATTCGGTTGATTCCATCGTCGCAGACCGGCTCAAGACCTCGAAAGAGCCGCGCGAGCAGGAACAACTGAAGGGCGTTCTGGGCAAAGTGGCAATCGCCAATGGCAAGCTAGCCTACGAAAAATACCAGGCCATCTTCGGCACCAGCCGCTGGAAGGCACTTGCCGCCAAGGGAGCACAGACGCAGCGCGTTCTCTGGGCCAGCACCAGCACGAAGAATCCGAGTTATAACGATGTGATGTACGTGGAAGAGATGATTGGCCCGGACACCGTGAACACGGTCCCCCCGGCCACACTCGACGCTTTCCGCGATCACGGACACCCGCGCGCCAGCCTCACCGAGAATCTCGAGGCTTCGAGACGAACCATGAAGACGCTAGCTGAACTGGGCATCTCCATTGACGAAGTAACTGACAAGCTGACAGACGACGGCGTCCGTCTCTTCGCTGAGGCTTTCGACAAACTCCTCGAAGCAGTGGAAAAGAATTCGAAGTCGCCGGTGAGTCCCAAGGTTAGCCGGCAAACCTATAAGTTGCCGGACGCGTTGGCGGGTCCAGTGAAGACCAACATCGATGACTGGCGCGCGGCGGGTAAAGTGCGTCGCTTGTGGCAGCGCGACGCCTCCTTATGGACCGGGACCGACGAAGCCAACTGGCTGGGCTGGCTTGGTATTACCGAGGACCAAATTGCCCATACCCAAAAGTTGCGTCAGTTAGCGGAGGAGGTCAAGAGCGAGGGCTTCACCGATATTCTCCTGCTTGGCATGGGTGGTTCGAGCCTCTGCCCTGAAGTGCTGCGCATGACCTTCGGCAAGATTGCCGGCTTCCCCGAACTGCACGTGCTTGATTCCACCGACCCAGCGCAGATCCAGGCAATCCAAAGCAGAGTAAATTTAGCAAAAACGCTGTTTGTGGTCTCCAGCAAATCGGGTACAACGCTGGAGCCGAATATTTTCAAGCAGTATTTCTTTGAGCAGGTGAGACAGGCGGTGGGCGCCGAGAAAGCCGGAACCCGCTTCATCGCCATCACCGATCCCGGATCAAAAATGCAGCAAGTCGCCGAGACTGACCGCTTCCGCCACATTTTTTACGGCTTGCCCAGCATAGGCGGACGCTATTCTGCTCTGTCGAATTTCGGGTTAGTGCCCGCTGCACTAATGGGTCTCGATGTCACCAAGTTTCTCGATCGCACTGAAGAAATGGTCGAGGCTTGCGCTTCCTGTGTCCCGGTGGATGAGAATCCTGGCGTGGTACTCGGAATCATCCTGGGCACAGCGGCAAAGAATGGCCGTGACAAGGTTACCCTCATCACGTCGCGGGGAATTTTCGACTTGGGCGCCTGGCTCGAACAACTGCTGGCCGAGTCCACCGGCAAACAAGGCAAAGGCACCATCCCAGTTGACCGTGAAGAGTTAGCATCTCCCGAGGTTTATGGCAATGACCGCGTCTTTGCCTATATCCGTATGGATTCCGATGCGGACGCGGCGCAAGACGCGAAAGTCAAGGCCCTGGAACAGGCTGGCCAGCCGGTTGTCCGTATCACCGTCGCCGATACTTACGACTTGGGCCAGGAATTTTTCCGCTGGGAAATTGCAACCGCCGTCGCCGGATCGATCATCGGCATCAATGCATTTAATCAGCCTGATGTTGAGGCCAGTAAGATTGCTACCCGCAATTTGACCACGGAATACGAGAAGAGCGGTTCCCTTCCCGCCGAGAAACCGGTTCTTGAAGATGGCGGCATCAAATTGTTTACTGATGGCAAGAATGCAGAGGCATTGGCCAAGGCCGCAGGTAACGACAAATCGTTGGATGGCTATCTCCGTGCGCATCTGAATCGTCTGGGGGCGGGTGACTACTTCGCGCTGCTTGCCTATATTCAGATGAACTCTGAGCATGAAACACGCTTGCAGGAACTGCGGCTGGCTCTACGTGCCAAGAAGCACGTTGCCACGTGCCTGGAATTCGGGCCGCGTTTCCTGCATTCCACCGGTCAGGCATACAAAGGCGGCCCCAACAGCGGAGTCATTCTGCAACTGACTTGCGACGATGCCGTGGATTTGCCGGTTCCCGGACAGAAGTACACCTTCGGGGTAGTCAAGGCGGCGCAGGCGCGTGGAGATTTCCAGGTTCTCGCCGAGCGTGGTCGACGAGCATTGCGCATCCACTTGGGCAAAGACCTGCAATCGGGTCTCGCCAAGTTGGCGGCGGCTTTCCGCTCGGCGTTGGGCTAAATTTCCCTCTTCTGTCTCGATGTCTGTAGACTAGGTATCGGCTACAGGCCTACGGAAACGATTTAACAGCGGATGAGGAGTCGTTATGCGACTGGGCATGGTGGGTCTGGGCAAAATGGGCGCTAACATGACGCGGCGCTTGATGCGTGGTGGCCACGAAGTGGTGGTGACCGACCTGAGCGCCGAAAACGTTAAACGGGCGGCTGGCGAAGGCGCAATTGCATCAGCCTCGCTGGACGATTTTGTGAGCAAACTGGGCAAGCCGCGCGTTGCCTGGCTGATGGTGCCTGCGGGTGAGCCCACCGAGCAGACCGTGCAATCCTTGTCCCAGCGTATGCAGGCGACTGACATTCTGATCGATGGGGGAAACTCCTATTTCAAAGATGACGTCCGCCGCTCCAAGCAGCTTAGCGAGAAAGGCATCCATTACGTCGATGTCGGCACCAGCGGCGGGGTTTGGGGCATTGATCGGGGCTACTGCATGATGATTGGTGGCCCTAAGGAAGCCGTGCAACTTCTCGATCCTATTTTCAAGACCCTGGCGCCAGGACGCGGCGACATTTCGCGCACACCCGGACGCGAAAAGATGCCCGGGACCGCGGAAGACGGATATATACACTGCGGTCCATCAGGTGCGGGACATTTCGTAAAAATGGTGCACAACGGCATCGAATACGGTCTGATGCAAGCCTACGCCGAAGGCTTCGACATTTTCCGCAATGCCTCCAGCAAAGAGGTGGCGCAAGACTACCGCTACGATCTCAACTTGGCTGACATCGCCGAGGTTTGGCGCCGAGGCAGCGTTGTCAGCTCCTGGTTGCTCGATTTGACGGCGATGGCGCTGGCCGAAAATCCAACCCTCTCGGAGTACACCGGCTTCGTCCAGGACTCCGGAGAAGGCCGCTGGACCATTCAGGCGGCAATTGATGAAGCCGTTCCGGTCGACGTTCTTTCGGCGGCATTGTTTACCCGTTTCCGATCGCGGCAGGAACATACGTTTGCGGAAAAGATGCTCTCTGCCATGCGCCAGAAGTTTGGCGGTCACGTGGAACCCAAGGCAGCCGTCAAGAAGACAGCGTAAACTCCCTAGGATTTTATCGACGAGGGTAAGGCAATGGCCCAGACAGAGGTGACGCCGGTAGTGCAGCAAAAAGTCGGGAGGCTGGGTGATCCCTGTGCCATGGTGATCTTCGGAGCGGCCGGCGATCTGACCCGTCGCAAATTGATTCCCGCCCTGTATAACCTCGCGAAGAGCGAATTGCTATCACGCGAATTCGCCGTGGTAGGAGTGGCACGGACAAAAATCTCAACCGAGGAATTCCGCAAGAAAGCTACGGAAGATATCAAGGAATTTGCCACCGAAAAGGTCGATCCGGACGTGTGGGAATGGTTCGTTCGCCGTCTGTATTACCTGGCTGGTGACTTTGGCGACAAAAACCTCTTCTTGCAGCTGAAGGATTTGCTCGACAAAGTAGACCGGGACCACTCCACCCATGGCAACCACTTGTACTACATGGCGACAGCAGCAAACTATTTTGGTTCCGTGGTCGAGCAACTATCTGCTGTCGGGCTCATGGAAGAGAAAAATCAGCAATGGCGGCGCGTGATTATTGAGAAGCCCTTCGGCCATGATTTGGAATCCGCCCGCGCTCTTAACCAGCATCTTCTGCGTGTGGCTGGAGAGAAGCAGATTTATCGCATTGATCATTACCTGGGTAAAGAGACTGTACAGAACATCTTGGCTCTGCGTTTTGCCAACGGAATTTTCGAACCCATCTGGAATCGCCGCTACATAGATCACATCCAGATTTCTGTGACCGAAACGGTGGGAGTGGAACAGCGCGGCAGTTATTACGATCAAGCTGGGACGCTGCGTGACATGGTGCCCAATCACATCATGCAACTCATCAGTCTCACCGCCATGGAGCCTCCGGTCTCATTTCGGGCCGACGCTGTCCGCGATGAGCAGGCCAAAATCCTTCACGCCATTCAGCCCTTGAGCGCAGAGGATGTCTTGAGCCGCACCGTCCGCGGTCAGTATGGCGAGGGGTTCATCGGCGGAGAGCGTGTGCCCGCCTACCGTGGAGAGGATGGCGTGCCGGAAGACTCCAAGACCGAAACCTTCGTGGCCATGAAACTGTCGATTGACAACTGGCGCTGGGCCGATGTTCCCTTTTATCTCCGCACCGGAAAGCGCATGCCTGCGCGCCACACCCACATTCTTATTCAGTTCCGCCGCGCTCCTTTGGTGTTGTTTCGTGAAACTCCAGTCGACGCTCTCATGCCGAATCAACTGGTGCTGCACATTCAGCCGGAGGAAGGCATCTCATTGCGTTTTGCCGCCAAGGTGCCCGGTCCATCAATGCGCCTGGGCGCTGTCGATATGAGTTTCGAGTATCAGGACTACTTCGGATCACAGCCTAGCACCGGCTACGAGCGCCTATTGCATGATTGCATGATCGGCGATGCCACACTTTTTCAACGAGCCGACATGGTGGAAGCCGGCTGGTGTGTGGTCAGTCCTGTGCTGGACGTGTGGAAAGCGCTGCCGCCTCGGAATTTTCCCAATTATGCCGCAGGCACGTGGGGTCCTAATGACGCCGATGAACTCTTGGAACGTGACGGCCGTGTCTGGAGGAACTCCGAAAAATGATTCTGGCAGGCGACATCGGAGGCACCCACGCCAGGCTCGCCTTCTTCGATGTTTCTGATGACCACTTCAACCTGATTTCAGCCTCAGTTTTTCCTAGCCGCGAATACGGCGGCCTGGATGAGATCGTCGCCAAATTCGTTCACGCCAGCAACGTACACCCGGACACTGCCTGCTTTGGCATCGCAGGGCCGGTTCGCAACGGTCGCGTGGAGGCTTCGAACCTCCCCTGGATTATCGACTCGAAGCTACTCGCTGATGAACTGAAAATTCGAAAGGCCCTGCTCATCAATGATCTCGAGGCTAACGCCTGGGGCATTCCTGGTCTCGACCCTGAAGATGTGGTCGCGCTGAATCAGGTGAAGGGAAATCCCAAGGGCAACCAGGCAGTCATCGCTGCCGGGACCGGACTCGGCGAGGCCGGAATGTTTTGGGATGGATCGCGACACCACGTCTTCGCCTCGGAAGGAGGCCACACGGATTTTGCTCCGCGCAATGACCTTGAAGTAGATTTGCTTAATTATCTCCGAGTCCGTCACGGACACGTGAGTTATGAACGGGTCGTATCCGGCCCCGGGCTGGTGAATGTCTTCCATTTCCTGCGCGACACCGGCCGTGGTACTGCCCCGAAATGGCTGACTGATGAGATGACGCACGGCGACCCTGCGGCGGTGATTTCTCGAACCGCTATCGAGGGCAAGTGTCCATTGAGTGAGCAGGCTCTCGATCTATTTATCTCAATCTATGGAGCGGAGGCTGGCAACCTCGCGCTCAAGACCATGGCTACTGGGGGAGTCTTTCTGGGCGGTGGCATCGCGCCTAAGATGCTGCCCAAACTCGCCGGACCGTTGTTCATGCAGGCCTTTGTCGGCAAGGGCCGCATGCAAGCCCTGCTCGAGGCGATTCCGGTAAAAGTAGTTGTTAATGAGAAGACAGCTCTGCTGGGTGCAGCGCGTTGTGCTGCAGTCAGAACAGCGGCGTGAGCGAAACCTGACATGCCCTCCCAACCCGAAATTCGTATCCTGAAAACCCCCGCTGATTTATTTCAGGCTGCGGCCGACGAGTTCGCCAAGCTCGCGTCCGATGCGGTAAGCCGACGGGGACGGTTTTGCGTCGCATTGTCGGGTGGTTCTACGCCCAAGAGTCTCTACGCGCTGCTGGCAACCATGCCGTCGATCCCATGGGACAAGGTCTGCTTCTTCTGGGGCGACGAGCGTCACGTCCCACCCGACAGCCCCGAGAGTAATTACCGCATGGCCAGTGAGGCCTTACTATCCAAAGTCCCGGTGCGTCCGGAAAATGTGTTCCGAATTCACGCCGAACAAAAAGACGCCGATGCTGCTGCTCGCGCTTATGAGCAAACCATCAGGACATTCTTTGATTTGCCGGCGGGCGAGTTTCCCCGCTTCGATCTGATTCTCCTCGGAACCGGGCCTGAGGGGCATACCGCTTCCCTTTTCCCCAGCTCGTCCGCTCTGGAGGAGAAAACCCGGCCGGTGGTCGCCAACTGGGTGGATAAGTTCCACACATTCCGGATAACTTTCACGTTCCCCGTTCTGAATCGAACCGCGTGCATAATGTTCCTGGTGAGTGGCGCCGATAAGGCTCCAATCGTCCATGAAGTCTTGGAGAAGCCCAGCGCCGACTTACCTGCCCAGAAGGTGCGCCCGATTGACGGCAGGTTGATCTGGATGTTGGATCGCCCGGCTGCGAGCGCTCTTTTGCAATCACGGGCGTCCTAGAACACTGGCACGAGGTTGTGTTTTCTGGAATAGAGTTTGCGGTCTACAGCACGTAACGCGTCTTCGGAATCCGTTCCCGTGACGTAGGGCGCCAGCGCCCAACTGAACGACAGCTCGTAACTTTTTTTGTTATTGAGATTCCATTGTTCGGTCTCGCGAATCAGCCGCTGGACGGGATAGTCGGCCTGCTCCTCGCTGGTCTCCGGCATCAGGATCAGAAATTCGTCGCCTCCTTGCCGGAATACGACGTCGCCACCGCGAAAGATTGTCCGCAGCATGCGAGCGAAATCAACCAGGATCGCATCACCTTCCAGAAGACCGCACTTGGCGTTGATGGCTCGGAATCCGCCGACATCGATGGCTAGAAAAGTAAGACTGCTACCCACTCGATTAGCACGCGCGACTTCCGTGGGAATCAATTCGTTCATCGCGCGGCGGTTCAAGAGCTGAGTCAACGGATCGATTAACGAAAGATTTTCCAACCGCTCATTCATTACCAGCTCTCGAATCAGAGCACGACGCGTGGCGTTCAGGGTCAGCTTCTGTCCCAAAAGGTAGATATTGACCAGGAGAATCAGAGATATCAATCCGAAAAAGAGCTGCGGCAAGTATGCATGTTCTATGCGGATGACACGTTGCGACCAAACCAGATTCGGCAGCAAAAAGGCACACATTCCCCCGGTGAGCACAAGGATGACCAGAATTCCGATGGACCACAGCTGCAGGTCACGACCGGAAAGTTGCTGAATCTGTTGTTGAATTTCTTCCGCGCGCGCCAGCATGGAGGGCTGTGTCGCATGCTCTGCCTTCGCTTCGGACATCTTCCCTCCTTCCAGGGTCACACGTTCGCTTTCGCCGGACTGCCGGTCTATAGGATTTTGTACCGCGCGAGAAGCGGAAGGAATCCGGAAAGCAGCTTACAGGATTACTTTCGTAATCCCGAAAAGGAAAGGAACTGCCTCAACCAGGGTGCCGCTGCTCGGCGAGATTAGGCTACAAAGCGTGGGGTGAGCTGTCGCGATAAAAGGAAACGTCGTCGTTGAGGAGCGCTTCAACACCCTGAACAACTTCCAGGCCGCGACCTTTGGTAATTGCTCCTCTGAAGCCGGCGCGGCGGGCAGCTTGTACCAGTTGGTCGGAGACTTGTTGGACGCTGATGAGTAGCATTGGGAGCCGGGGATTGACTTTGGAGATCCATTGCGCCGCTTGCATGCCGTTCATGACTGGCATGCCCAAATCCAATATCGCGAGGTCAGGTGCAGCTTGCGCAACTTTTTCAATTGCCTCGACGCCGTTGACCGCCTCGGAGCATACTTGCCAGTCACCGTGTCTTTCCAGCAGCCGGCGCAGTAACATCCTTATCGTGGAGTCATCGTCCGCGATCAAGATCCGGATCGGCATACTAACCCTCCCAAAAAGCTAAGGAGGCGGACCCACGTGCGCTCGCCTTCGAGAGTCCAACCGGTAACCAGGCAGGCCAGAGCGGCCCTGCGGAGAGACAAGTGGACTGTCACAATTAGTGACGCCTCCATCGTGCGACGGCAATACCGTTCATACTGTAGAGACCGTAACTATTGTGGTGCCAGACCGTACTCAGAATTATCCGTTTGTACTTGGTCCACATTCTTTCTCCTCGCCCTCCTCATTCATCATTCATCGTTGTTGATGCATGGGGTCACTCTGCGGCAGAGTGGGACGCCCCCGCTTGAACGCGACGAAAAACAGTGACAAGACAATTATGGTGAGCGCCAGGATCATGACGCCCAAACCGTGAGAGCGCTTGCCGACTATCAAGCTTGTATCCCCATGGCGAGTGCAACACTCGAGTCGAGACCGATGACTTCACACTTCCGTCCATCTGCTGAGGCTTAGACGGACTTCTCGCGCTCTAAAAACCTTCTCTGTCCGGCCGACGGCCCAAGAACAACCGCCAGCATCGCCCCAAGCCCTATTCCAACCAACAGGAACGTTACCGCAGACCGCACATCGTATTCAGCTCTCATCAAAGCACCTGCAAAATGAGGTTTGCATCAGAGAGCGCCGCCTCGCGGAGGCGCTACCACACAACTGCCCGGCCCCTATGCTGCTTCCTCAATGTTCTGAACTCGGATCACCTTGGTATTTGCGTTCACGGTTCCAGTCACCTTCACCTGTTTTCCGTCGAACCGCTTGGCTCTGTCCTGATCATCGAGTTGATAGGTTACATTGTCCATGGTCTTCAGAACGTACTCAGTTCCTGTCCTGACGATGATGCCGGAGAACGTTTGTCCCGCACTCTCTGCCTTGCGTTCTGAGTCCGATCCTTTAGCTGGAGTTGCCTGGGAGTTATTCGGCGGCGCTTGCTCCGGTTGTTGATCCGGCAGCTCGGGTTTTACGGACGGAATGGGCTTTGGTTGTTGCGCTTGTGACCAAACGATGGCCGGCCATTCTTCAGCGGTGGGAAACTCCGGGTGGCTGGCTGAACGACTCTCAGCTGATCCGGCCAAGCAAAAAGCCACTAGCAAAATCACACCGGTGAGGGAGCTCACAGATCGTTTCATATGCACTCCTCCGACCTTTGGTTAAGGAATGCACGAAACCTGCCACTCTGTTATCGACTCTTCGCCTTCATTTTGTTCGGGATATGCCGCTCGGGAGAAACACTGGCGGAAGTTTCGGGTGAGGATCGAGAAAAACCGCCCTACAGCGAATGCTGTATGTGTGCCAGCCAGCCTCGCCAGGAAGATTCGGCTCAGGAGATCGAAGTCACGGATAGTCGACGTTCACCAATACGTTGTGTCCGTCTTGCCTGCGAAAAGTGACTTCTACTTTCTGGCCCACGGGTAAAGCATTCCGCATGTCACCTTCGAACACCATAAGGTGGGGCGAAATAGAACCATTGGCAAGCGTAACAATAGATTTGTTCGGTTCTCCCACATTCGACTCATAGAAGACAACGCTCTCCACCCTTCCCCGCTGCATGAGTCCAGAGGACGTAGCGCTGGGCGAGCCGAAAACTTTCGTTCTCGTTGAACTGCCAGTCATTTTCTTGCGCAATTCAAATACAGCGTTCATGCCGAGAATGGAGGACATGGCCAAAAGGATCAGCGACATGAACAGCCCATCCACGGTTGTGATCGAACCGTAGACTACGATCCAAACAATTCCAAGAAGCGGGATGAACGCCAGTAGCAGGGACATGACCAGCATCATAGGGTTTTCCGGAGACCGCTGTGCTAGAAGCTGACAGCCAACAGATTAGCAAAAAACCAAGCGGGTATTCATCTTAGCAGTAGTATTAGGTCTGGATCAGGCGCAAGCGTCGCGCCAGTCATCGATTTCTCTGAGACCTTCGGCACGAGTCTGCTCAAATAGACGAACCCGGTGCCGGGCATGCTCAAATTCATGGATGTCGGCCCAGACTTCAGCCTGCCAGGGTTCAAGGTGAACCGCGGATTCCCCGCAGGTGGCGCATCGGGTATGCAACTTTCGAATTATCCGTACGGATGCGGGGCCCGGTGGTAATTCGATGAAAATACACCGCACTTCCTTGATGTCGTCGTTATCTCCGATAACGTGTTCGTAACGCAGCAGAAAACCGAAACCGAGCTTGCGCGCTTCCAACTCAGCCTCGGCGCGGGTGTGAAAAGGGCCGTATTCCGCTCGCAATTGCTCGGTCGAGTCGCAGGCCATCCAAAAGGTTTCCTTATATGTCATTACCTACCTCAGGGGTCGCCCTTGTGCTCGCCGGGAGAAATGCAGAGTCGTGCCGGGACCGCCTCGGAAGAGTGCAATTGAAATGCCGCATAGATTCTCTTAACTTACTGTGCCACAAGCATTTAACATGGCAGGCGTAGACTGACAGAGACTCAGGTCGCAAGCTTTTGCAGCGTTTTCCTCTTCGCATCCTGCTTTCGGTGCTTTCGTCGGTCACTTGGCACGCGTTCCCCACCTCGATTAACATCCGTCATTCTCGAGTTCCATCTCGCGTTTATAGCGAAATGGTATCGTCGGAGCGTTATGGGTCAGCGCCGGGAGGCACGAAAAGAGGTCCGACTCCCTGTCCGCATCTTCGGCACCGACGCCGCCGGGCGGACCTTCTCCGAAAATGTGTTCACTGTCGACGTGAGCCATGAGGGCGTGAGACTGACCGGCGTACAGGCTAAACTCAAGATTGGGGAGACCGTTGGTTTAGCTTACGGCCAAGGTAAGGGACGATTCTCTGTAAAGTGGGCGGGGCAGACCGGCACACCCAAGCCGGGAGAAATTGGATTACAGAACGTTGCTCCCAGTAAGCCGCTCTGGGACTTCCCCTTGCCACCTTCTGCATTCGACAGCTACAGAGGCCCGACGACGAAAGGGCCGGAGCGACGAAGGCATCCCCGGATGAAATCGATGAACTCAGTCGAAGTTCATCCGGAAGATCAGACCGCTCCCATATGGGGTAGAGCGACCGATCTCAGCGTGGGAGGGTGTTTTGTTGAGATGCAAGTCCCGCTGCGAGAGGGTTCGAAAGTAAAAGTGGGACTCTGGGTCAATGAAATCAAGTTGTGGGCCACAGGGAAGGTCGTGAACAGCCGCCCGGGATTCGGAATTGGCATACAATTCGCCGAACTCTCCAAGGTCGATGCCGATCGCTTGCAGCAGTTTCTCCGGAGCATCGCCCGGTTGCCCATATAAGGAAGCTCTGGGTAGCGGCAACTTCTCTGTTGGAGCCATGTTTCACCGGCCCAAGAGATGAGCCTGCGTACCCAGCAGCATGGTCTGCCTCGAAACCTACGGATGCCCATTATGCGGGACGAGCCAGATCGTTAGTGTCCGTGCTGTTGTCTGGCGGCAAGCCGAATTCATCCTTCCATTTCTCGCCTCCATGACTGGCCACGTACAGGGCAAGCTCCAGACGGCTCCAAACCCCTAGTTTGTCGAATGTATTACGCAAGTAATTCTTCACCACCTGCTCCGGGGTGCCGATAGCCTTGGCAATGTCACGGTTGGTGCGCCCTTCCCAAACCAAAGTTGCAACCTGCATTTCTCTACTAGTCAACCGGTCACGTGGTGGCATGATTTCATCTGCTCCTTCTGAAACATCGCGGTGGCGAGTTTCACGCGCTTGCGACCGTCGCGGATCCCAGCCCGCAGAAACAGCGTCCGTAAGTGCTGTTTTACCGTCCGCGGGCTTATTTTCAATTACGCCGCGATCTCCTTGTTACTGCACCCTTGCACCAGCAACTGCAGCACTTGCTCATCACGTTGCGTGATCTTGATCTGGTTCAGGTTCAACATTACGCTTCCTCGCGAACAGATTTCTTTCTCAACAATCTGCGGGCACTTCTCCCACTAGCAACTTCTTCGCCAAAGCTTCGCCATGTCGCTCAAGAGGACAATCACCTGTGGATGCCGTCACTTTAGTGTTTGACCAATAGTCGCCCGCCATTGCAGATTCCAGAAGCGGGTCAGCCTATCCCAAATTGGGCTTCGCACGGGTTGCCGGCCTTACCATCTCGGTCGCCCGAACTGCACTTCCGCGAACCTTCAGGACAGTTTAAGGTTGGTCGGAATAGAGTCCGCGTGTGAAGCCCGGCAGGGAAATATCGTGCGTGTACTGATCGTCGAAGACGAGCCTCGGTTGGCGGAAAACATTGCCCGTGCTCTGCGCGAAGGCGCTGGCTATGCTGTGGATGTGGCGCCTGACGGCCAAGAAGGGCTTTTCCTCGCAGAATCGAACGCTTACGACATTGTGCTTCTGGATCTGATGTTGCCGAAACTTGACGGAATGCGGCTACTGGCTCGCATCCGTCAAGCCGGCCAGCACACTCCGGTTCTCGTCCTGACGGCGCGCGATGACAAGGAATCCGTGGTCGCCCTGCTAAATGCGGGCGCGGACGACTACTTGACCAAGCCTTTTGATCTGGGTGAATTGCTGGCCCGCAGCAAGGCCCTCATCCGGCGGGGTAAGGGTCAGCCATCTCCAGTTTTGACCATTGGAGACCTTACCCTTAACACCGTCAGCCGCACCGTACAGCGGGGTGGGCGGATGATCACACTCACCGCTATGGAGTATCGTGTTCTTGAATATCTGGCTCACCGGCCACGCGCGGTGGTTTCAAAAACTGAATTGCTGGAGCACCTTTACGACTACAACTGGGAGAAGTTCAGCAATGTGATCGAAGTCTACATCTCCGGCTTGCGGCGCAAACTGGACGATGGTTCTTCCCGGCAACTGATTCGCACCCTTCGCGGCCAGGGTTATATTCTCGAGGGATGAACGCAGGCCCAATCGAACGGCTAGCACTACGCGACCATGACTAAGCCGATCTCAATCATTCCTAATTCGATCAAAGCCCGGCTGATCGCGACGGTCGTAGTATCTCAGCTATTGTTGGCTGCAGGATTGGTTTTCGCGGGAGTCTTCTACATCCACGAGCGGCTGGTGCGAACCCTCGATGCGGGCATGCAGGCTCGCGCCATGAGCCTGGCAGCGCTCGTACGATACGACGAAGATGCCAGTGGCAAAGTGTATTTCGACAGCACCTTGATTCCAGCATCGCTCGACCCGAAACATCCCGACATTTTTCAGGTATGGACCGAAAGCTCAAGCCTGCTGAGTCGTTCCGTTAACTGGCCCTCGGGTCTTGAGATTCTGCCTGCGGGACGCGAACATTGGAACTTCAAGTGGAACCACGTTCACTACCGCGGCTTGCGCGTCTTCCATATTCCTGTACTCGACCGAGAAGAAGGCGACGCTTTCCGGCCGCAAACTCTAACCGTCGTATACGCATCGCCCACGGACGAACTGGAGGATCGCGTCCAGGAGGCCGGCATCTACATCGCGGTCTCGAGCCTGCTGCTTCTGGGTGTAACCGTTCTGCTCGCGCTTTGGGGTATCCGGCGCGGGCTTTTGCCTCTGCAAACCCTTGCCCGGCAAGCGGCGCTGGTCTCCACTCATAACTGGGAGCTCCGCCTTCCGCAGGATGTTCACGAGATAACCGAATTGCGTCCGCTGACTGAATCTATGACCGGGATGCTGGGGCGGCTGCAGCACTCCTTCGTAGAGCAACGAGAGTTCATGGGCAACGCCGCCCACGAATTGAAGACCCCGGTGGCAGTGCTGAAGTCCACGTTGCAGTCATTACTGCACCGGCCGCGCAGTTCGGAGGACTACCGCGTGGGGTTGGAGCACGCGCTGGAAGATCTGGAACGCCTGGAACAGTTATTGCAATGGATGCTGCGCTTAGCCCGCGCCGAACAGTGGGCTCACGGCGGTTTGCGGCGCGATCTGGAGATTATCGACATCAACAACACTTGCGGGGAAGCCGTGGAACGGATCCGAAGCCTGGCAGAGGCGCGCCACACCGCCATCCGAGTCTCCACCAACGGCCCGGTGCCGCTGCGTGCCGATCCCGAGGACCTGCAGTTGGTGTGGATCAACTTGCTGGAGAATGCCGTCCGCTACAGTCCCGAATTCTCAGTGGTTGAAGTCACGGTCACACGCTCCGATGGCGGTCTCGCGCGCGTGGCATTCGCGGACCATGGCGCCGGTATCGCCCCCTCCGACCTACCCCACGTCTTCGAGCGTTTCTATCGCGGAGATCCATCACGAACCCGCGCCACCGGCGGCTTCGGACTTGGCTTGGCAATCGCAAAAGCCTTGGTGGAGGCCTACGGTGGGACAATCACAGCTGAGAGCGCTCCCGGAAAAGGTACGCGCATGACAGTAGAATTGCCCACAGTGTCCTAGACTTATACACTGGAGAGGATTGTCAGCACGGGCCCTCCTCAGACAACTATTCTTAAGCTTCGCTTCATCTGCCTTTCAGCAGTATTAGCAGTGATCTGACGATTTCTGTTGCGCGGGGGTGGCGCTTATGGTCAGTCTGAAAGCTTTCAATCTCTTGCGTAATCTTGCCTGCGGCATGCGAAGCCCGCTCCTGATCTGGGTGTCGAGTCTGGGACTTGCCGCATCGGCTCAAGTCACGCCGGGTCAAGGGGTCGCCGGTAACGGTCAGGCTGCAAACGTCGCCCCGCTGACCGTCACCTTGCAGGACGCGCTACAACGGGCCCGGAAGAATAATCCCGAATATCGGGCTGCGCTCACGGAATACGGACTGGCCAGAGAGGACCGTGTGCAAAGTCGCGCCGGACTTCTACCCAGCGTGAATTACAACGCTGGATTCGTTTACACCGAAGGCAGTGGCACTGCCACTCCAAGATTCATTGCCAACAATGGCGTCCACGAATATATCAGTCAGGGAAATGTGCATCAGGCACTGTCTCTCGAAGGTGTAGCAGACTATCGGCGCACGCTGGCTGCGGAGGCTGTGGCGCGGGCTCGCTCCGAGATTGCTGCTCGCGGATTGGTCGTGACCGTGGTCCAGGCCTACTACGGATTCGCAGTGGGGCAGCGGAGGTACGCTAACGCGCAGCGCGCGTCCTCGGAAGCCCTGCACTTTCTCGACATCAGTCAGAAGTTGGAGCATGGCGGCGAAGTCGCTCATTCTGATGTCATTAAGGCTCAAATCCAGTCTAACCAGCAACAGCGCGACCTGCAGGAAGCTGAACTGGAAATGAATCGCAGGCGATTAGAGCTTGCGGTATTGATCTTTCCTGACTTCAACCAGAATTTCAACGTCGTGGACGATCTGCAAACACCGGAGCCTTTGCCCGCGTTCCAGGAGGTCGAGGCAGCCGCGGCCAACAAGAATCCGGAACTGCGAGCCGCGTTGGCCGCCTTACAGGAGGCGAAGCAGGAAGTTGCGGTCGCGTGGAACGGCTTTTTGCCTTCGCTCAACTTCGATTACTTTTATGGCATTGATGCCAATCAGTTCGCTACTCGCGCACCCGACGGCCGCCACAATTTGGGCTATGCGGCCTCAGCCACCCTCCAGTTGCCGGTTTGGAATTGGGGCGCAAATCGCAGCAAGCTGAAACAGGCCAGTCTGCGGCAAGAACAGGCTCGAGTGGAGTTGAGCTTTACCCAGCGCCAACTGCTGGCTAAGATGCGAACGCTCTATGACGAAGCCCAGACCGCTCGTATGGAGATGGAATCCCTGGGCCAGTCCGCGGAGTTGGCCGCGGACAGTTCCCGGCTCACGACTATGCGCTATCAAGCGGGCGAAGCCACCGTTCTCGAAGTTGTGGACGCCCAGAATACGCTGACCCAGGCGCGCAACGCGTTCAACGACGGGCAAGCGCGCTTTCGCGTAGCCCTGGCGAATTTGCAGACTCTGACGGGAACTTTCTGAGTCGGTGATTTTTGAGTTAGCGATGATGAGAACGTTGGCAACCCAATTCGTCAACTGCGCTGCCCTGGCCACGTCATTCCTGGTTGTTCCAGGATGCTCCAAGGCAAAACCAGAGGAGCCTGCCGTAGCTGTGCAAGTGGTCGGCGTCGAGAAGACGACGATTCAGCGGACCGTTAAGGCTGAGGGCGTTCTTTTTCCTCTGCAGCAAGCGGCCATTACGCCCAAGATCAGCGCTCCGGTAAAGGCCTTCCAAATCAAACGCGGCAGCCGCGTGCATCAAGGCCAGTTGCTCGCCGTCCTGGAGAACCGCGATCTGGCCGCCGCCGCGCAGGACACCAAGGGCGCGTACGACACAGCCCAGGCCACTTACGAAACTACCACCGCCGCCAGTCTGCCGCAGGAAATCCAGAAGGCAACGCTGGACACGCAGGCCGCCAAGACAGTGCTTGACGCGCAACAAAAGATTTTCGACAGCCGGCAGGATCTCTACAAGCAGGGCGCCATGCCCCGCAAAGAACTTGATCAGGCTGGAGTCGACCTGACCCAGGCTCGCAATCAATATGAAATCGCGCAAAAGCATCTCGACGCTTTGATGGCGATCGGCAAACAGCTGGAACTCAAGTCGGCGGCCGGCCAGCTTGAATCGGCGAAGGGTAAGTATTTGGGCGCCGCCGCGCAATTGAGTTATTCCGAGATTCGCAGTCCGATCGATGGCGTGATTGCGGACCGTCCGCTCTATCCCGGTGAAATGGCCGCCGCCGGTACGCCCTTGCTCACCGTGATGGACATCTCGCAGGTCATCGCCCGTGCTCACATTCCACAGCCGGAAGCTGCGTTACTCAAGGTGGGGGACAAAGCCACAATTATGGCGCCAGGGGAGGACGCGCCCGTGGAGGGGAAAATTACCGTGGTCAGTCCTGCGCTTGACCCTAATAGCACTACGGTCGAGGTCTGGATACAGGCGACAAATCCCCAGCAGCATCTCAAGCCTGGCACCAGCGTGCAACTTTCCATGCTGGCCAGAACTCTTCCCGACGCGTTGGTGATTCCCGCGGCAGCGCTGCTCACAGCGCAAGACGGAAGCACGTCAGTAATGCTGGTGGGGGCTGATAATCACGCGCACAAGACCAATGTGCGCGTCGGCATTCGCCAGGACGAGCAGGTTCAGATCACTGAAGGATTGAATGCCGGGGATAAAGTAGTTGCCTCCGGAGCGTACGGCTTGCCCGATAACACGAAGATCAAAGTGGAAGGCACCGATGAGAAACAAGGTGGCTGAAACTTCGGGCGAGCGGAGGATGACTGCGAACGAACCGGAACCCTCGTACTGGTTTGCGCGCCATTCCAAATCGGTAATTTTCCTAATCCTGACGGTGGCGCTGTTGGGCGTATACCTTGCCTTCACGATTCCGGTCTCGGTTTTTCCAGCTACCAATTTTCCGCGCATCCTGATTGCGGTGGACAACGGCGTCATGCCCACCGATCAGATGATGGTGACTATCACGCGGCCGCTGGAGGAGGCCGTCAACAGCGTCCCCGGCCTGCAGGAAGTTCGCTCCATCACCAGCCGCGGATCGGCGGAGATCGATCTGTTTTTTGACTGGAACGTAGACATGTTTCAGACGCTGCAGTATGTAAACGCAGCTTTGTCGCGCGTGCAGCCTGAACTTCCTTCCACCGCAAGCGTAGTGGCGAACCGCATGACCTTCGCCAGCTTTCCGATTATCGGATACAGCCTGACCTCGCAAACCGTTCCCCAGACACAACTCTGGGAAATGGCCACTTACGAAATCAAGCCCCGGCTGAATCGACTGGATGGGGTCTCTACCGTTCTGGTGCAGGGTGGGCAGCAGCCAGAGTTCCACATCACCCCCGATCCGGCCAAGCTTCTCACCGCGAATGTCACCGTCACCGACATTCTGGACACTATGAAACGCACTAACCTGATCGATTCGCCGGGGCTTTTCGAGCGCAATCATCAACTGGTGTTGGGACTGATAAGTGGCCAGGTGCGCACACCGCAACAGATTGCTGACACCGTGATCAAAAACACACCGGCGGGAGTTCCGGTCCGCATCGGAGATGTCGCCAACGTCGCGCCCGGTGTCAAACCCGTCTACACCATCGTCACCGCCAACGGCAAGCCCGCCTTACTGCTCAACATCAACCGCCAGCCGGACAGCAACACCGTGCAAGTGGCGAACGAAGTTCACGCGCAAGTTGAGGAGATTCGCAAGTCCTTGCCGCCGGGCGTCGTGATCCAGCCGTTCTACGATCAGTCCATCATCGTCGGTGATTCCATCAAGAGCGTACGCGACGCGATTCTGCTCGGCTTGGTTCTGGCCTCGATCATCCTGGTGGTTTTCCTGCACGACTGGGGAACATCGGTTGTGGCTGGGCTTGTGATTCCCGTTACGATCCTGGTGGCATTTGTGGTGCTAAAGTTGCTAGGCCAAAGTTTCAATCTAATGACGCTCGGGGGCCTCGCCGCAGCGGTCGGCTTGGTGATTGATGACGCCATCGTGGTGGTGGAAAACATCGTCCTTCACCGCGATGCCGGGGAAGACCGGCTGGGTGCCATTCACAGCGCGCTGCAGGAGATTACGGTTCCGCTGATCGGATCAACGGTCACGCCGGTCGTGGTTTTTCTGCCGTTGATTTCGATTACCGGCGTGACTGGAACATTTTTCCGCGCGCTGGCTGTAACCATGGGCGCGTCGCTTTTTACTTCTCTCGCACTGGCACTGACCTGGACGCCCAGCCTGAGCCAATACTTCATCCGCGAACGTGGAGTGACACACAACCCAGTCACGAACCAAGGAGAAGAAGATTCGATCACCCGGCTGCTGGCGGTAGAGGAAGCTTCGCTCAGCGGATTTTTCTTGAAGATTGTTAATTTCCACGCCCGTTGGCTGCGGCGCGCCTTAGCCAAGCCTTTCTGGCTGGCCGGGATGGCCGTCGTGCTCGTATTGGCCTCCTATTTCTGCTACCGATTTTCCGGTTCCGATCTGATGCCAGAAATGGATGAAGGCGGATTCACTCTGGATTACTGGACACCCGCGGGCACGTCCCTCGCTGAAACCGATCGCATGGTAACCCGCATGGAGCAGATCATCACCACCATCCCAGAGGTCGAGGGCGCCTCGCGTCGCACCGGATTGGAGTTGGGCCTGGCCGCGGTTACGGAGGCCAATCGTGGCGATATCCTGGTAAAACTGAAAAAAGATCGTAGTCGCGGCATTGACGACATAATGGAAGACGTTCGGACTCGAGTCAATGCTCAGGAGCCAGCCGTCCGAGTGGAATTCGTGCAAGTCTTGCAGGACATGATCGGCGACCTGACCAGCGAGCCCGAACCCATTCAGATCAAGCTGTTTTCGCAGGACCCAGCATTATTGGAAAGGTGGGCGCCCAAGGTTGCGGAATCCATCGGTAAGGTATCGGGCGTGGTAGATGTCCTCGACGGAATTGAAAACACCATCAGCGGGCCCGCAGCCACTTTTCAGATTAATCCCAGCGTAGCTGCACGCGCTGGATTCACTCCGGAAGAAATCGCCACCGACGCCGCAGCCATCCTGGAAGGCGAGCCAGCGGCCACGCCCGTCGTAAGCAATGACCGCGCCTACACCGTCCGCGTGCGCTTCCCCGCTGGTAACCGTATTTCACTCGAGGCGATGCGCGACACCTTGCTGACCAGTAGCAGTGGCCGCACCGCGACTCTGGGAGCGCTGGCTACCATCACCGAGCTTCCCCCGCAAACTGAAATTCGCCGTGAAAATTTGCAGCGTGACGTCGCGGTGACCGCCCGCCTGGAAGGCACCGATCTGGGCAGCGCCGTGGCGGCGGTCCAGAAAGCGGTGGACGCTCTGCACCTGCCGTCCGCCATCCGCGTCGAGTACGGCGGGACCTACAAACAGGAACAGAAGTCCTTCCATGATCTGGTATTCGTCCTTATTCTTGCGATCGTGTTGGTGTTCATCGTGTTGCTCTTCGAGTTCCAGTCGTTCGCTGCGCCCCTAGCAATTTTAGCTTCTGCCCTGCTGTCCACCTCGGGAGTTTTCATCGCGCTCGTCATTACTCGCACTACCTTCAACGTTTCTTCATTCATGGGGATGATCATGGTCGTCGGTATCGTGGCCAAGAATGGAATTCTGTTGCTTGACGCTGACCAGAAATTCCGCGCTCTTGGGCTGTCACCGGAGGACGCCATGCTGCAGGCTGGCAGGCGACGACTGCGTCCTATCGTGATGACCGCGCTCGCCACGATCGCGGGAATGCTGCCGCTGGCTTTTGCCTTAGGAGCCGGTTCGCAGATGCTGCAACCGCTTGCCATCGCGGTGATCGGAGGCATCCTGATCTCGATGGTGCTGTCGCTGATCATCACGCCTGCCGTCCACTACTTCCTCAGCCATGAGGAGACACAGTTAGAGGCGCTGTCGCCCGCCGCGGACTGAGGGCTATAACTCATCTCACGAACACGCCACCGCGCATGATGATGACAATGGCCATATTTTCGACCTGCGGCGCCGCACACGAAGTACCACGAAAAGTCGTCGGGGGAACTCAAGATGCCCCCGCCGCATTTCGTCGATACTCTCTGGGTGGGACACCCAATACTCGCTTGAACGCCTTGCTGAAGGCGGCGTCGGAATCGTAGCCAACGGATTTTGCCACTTCGAACAGCTTCTTATCACCTTTCTGGAGCAATCCTGTCGCCTTCTGCATTCTCCAACTTGTCAAATATTCCAGCGGCGTTTCCCCAACCAGTTCTTTGAAGCGCACCGCGAAAGCGGAACGAGACATGCGACTGGCGGCGGCCAGCGATTCGACTGTCCAGTGATGTTCCACATTCTCGTGCATGGACTTGAGAGCGGAACCAATTTGCGGATCGAAAATCGCCCGCAGCAAACCGCTCTTGCAGCTATCTGACCGAGATCCGATGTGGGCACGGATCGAGTGTATGAACAATAGATCTGCCAACCGGTTGACCGCCAGTTCCCACCCCGGCGCCGCCTCCGCCATCTCGGAGGCAAGCATGTTTATCGTCGTACGCAGCGCCAGGCTCTGCGCCTGATCAGCCTTGATAAGTATGAGTGGAGGAAGCAAGCGCATCATCCGCTTCACGCTCGTCGCACAGAATCTGAACCATCCCGAAATGATCGTGGCCGGCGCTCCTCCGCCACCGTATGAGATTACCTGGCTGCCGTTTCTGGGTGCGACCTCACAGAAACTGCGGGCGCGCGTCCGTGGATTGTCCCGGAGCGTGTATGCGCTTCCGGGCGCGAGCAAGAAGCAGTCTCCTCCAGCGAGTGGTATTGGGGCGGGAATCCCCTCGACACTAAGCCAGCAGTTGCCGCGGGAGAGCATTCCGAAATGAGCGAAGTGGAAAGGCGAACTTGCGGACTCAGCCGAATCTTTGCCTTTGCCCACTCCCTCCGCGACACTGGCATCTCTCTTCAGTCCCCAGGGTGCGGTGGCTTCAAGGCGAGCATGCACCACGCTTACAATTTGCATGGTTTGAAACAGATCGGTAATCGGGTCCAACTTAGAGCTCCAATCTGGACTTTTGAACAAGTAAACTGGACTAAATGACAGCTCCCGTCCAGATGCACGGACATCTATTCGGGAAGGTTAGATGAATTCCCTGCACGAGGAGGTTCAGATGAAGCTGCTTCAAATCGATTCCAGTGCGCGGACCAGTTCCGTGACCCGGCGACTCACCACCAGATTCACTGAGAAATGGAGAAAGAACCATCCGGATGGCGAAGTCATCCAGCGAGACCTTTCCGCAACAGCGCTGCCACTGATTACCGATGACTGGAGCGCGACCCGCCTCGAAGATTCGAAGCTGACGCCGGCACAGAGGTCGTATCTTTCGACCTCAGATGCATTAATCGAAGAACTCGCGGCGGCGGACACGGTCGTCATTGGCGCGCCGATGTATAACTTCTCGATCCCTTCTTCGCTCAAGGCGTGGATCGATCACGTCGTGCGGATTGGGAAAACCGTTGGCTACGGGCCAAACGGTCCACAAGGCCTTCTCACGAGAAAGAAAGTTGTCGTCATCACTTCCCGCGGGGGCGCGTATGAAAAGGGTACAGCGAGGGAAGCTTTCGATTTTCAGGAACCCTACCTGCGCCACATTCTGGGCTTCATCGGACTTACGGACGTTACTTTTATTCATGTCGAGAACCAGGCTCGCGAGGAGGCCGCCGCCTTTTTCGCAGACGCTGCTGAACGTGTCGGCGGAATCGTGGTTGATCAAAACCAGCAAGTGGTCACTCTTTGACTGGAGGGAATATCGCATGAATGCAGTCTTATGGGTCGCGCAAGGACTCCTGGCATTGGCGTTCGTCGCAACGGGTGGGATGAAGGTGTTCGCTTACGAAAAGTACAAAGCGATCTCCGAGAAAAACGGGCCCAGCGGCCTGACGCGCGGTCTCATAACATTCATCGGCATTGCCGAACTCGCCGGTGCCATCGGGGTCGTTCTCCCTATGGCAGTCAACATCGCTCCCGGACTCAGTGCGTGGGCCGCCGTTGGGCTTGCAGCCGTCATGCTGTTGGCTATTGGCTACCACCTGCGCCGCCGCGAATCACCGGCCGCGCCCGCCATTCTCTTTGCCCTGGCCGTGTTTGTAGCGATTGGCCGCCTTGCTCACGGGGCGTGAGTCGGAGGACCGTAAACCATGGGCAAAATCTGAACTTCGAGCCGCCGCTTACTGAATGCCTTCGGCGCCGAACAGAGTCGAATAGATGCGCTACACGGCGTATAGGGCGTGTGCACCGTCGCCTGCCTCTTGCCGGGTCAGTGCAAAAGTTTTCACTACCGGCTCAAAACCTGATGCCGTCGCCACTATCCGATGGCGCGTGGACTCTCCTGGTAACCATCGAGGCCAAACTTCCACCTGGGTGTCCTCGTGATAATCCTCAGAAAAACAAGGACTTGGCAGACACGGCGCATTGCCTCCGCACGGGTCTGAAATAGTAACCAAAACTGCTGGAATCAAGGGCTTGCAAGCATTTCGCGTGGGTTTGGATGGTCAATTGCATTACAATAATTGCGCGCAGGCGCTCACCCGCTTGCGAGGTACCAGCCAAACGTGACGCGACAGCTTACCCGCGAGCGCAAGCCGACTCTGAACCCCGAGTCGTTTCAACGAATCCTCGCTGCCGCTTATGTGCTGCAAGAGAATAACGACCGTCTGGCGGCAAAAGAATCTTCGTCAGCGGATGACGCACCATCGGATTACACCACGACTCTCTCTGAGATCGTCGCAACTCAAAAACTGATTCAAACCCGGCGTCTGGATCTAGCGGCGGCAATCGCTCTCATCGCAGAGCGGCTGCAGAAGATTACCAGTGCTTCCGGCGTGGCCGTGGGAATCGTGGAGACGGACGAGCTCGTATACCTGGCTTGCACCGGAAGCGCCGCTGGCGATGCTGGCTCGCGATTGGTACTCGATTCTTGCTTGACCGCTTACTGCTTACGCAGCGGACGTGTTTTGCGCTGCTCGAACACGATGCAGGATTCGCGTTTGCGAGCCGAATTATGTCGCACCAGCCTAGTTGGATCTCTAATCGCGGTTCCGGTTTTTCAGGAGGAAACGGTCGCCGGTGTCGTCGAGCTGCGGTTCGCTGCGGCGAATTCATTTCAGGATGGTGACGTCAGAACTTCAGAGCTCATGGCCGGGCTGGTGGCCGAGGCCATCGCCAGGGCGTCGGACCAGGACTTGAAAAGAACGCTGGCCGCAGAGCGCGCGACAATTCTTCAGACTCTAGAGACAATCAAACCGCAACTCCAGCGCCTCGCAGGGGAATCCGTGGCCTCCGCTAGAGCAGCGAAGAAAAATATACAAAAGGCAATGCCCGTCGAGCCGGCGATCTCGCCCGTCGAGAATCAGAAGCCAAACGGACGCACAATCTGCAGGGCATGCGCACACCCTTTCGAAGCGGGAGAATTGTATTGCGGAAACTGCGGAGTCGCGCGCTTAGACGCGGCACAGGCAGGGAACATACAAAGCAAGGTAGCTTCTTTGTGGTACATGCAGCAAGCGGCGGAGAGAAGTCACACTGAAAGTTTGCCGCCTCAGCCGGACGCAAACAAACGGACTGTAAGTTCGTCCACCGCTAGCGTGAAACCGGTTTCGTTGGAGGAGATCGTCGCCCAATTTTCGGCGCCCGAAGACCTGGTAGCGCAGCACGAACCTGATTCCACAAACCTGACTTCGTCTGATTTCGAGTCTCGAGAGGGCTCTCAGTTGCAGGAGGACTTTCCCGCAACAGAAGGGGAATCAGCGGAAGATTCAGAGACCGGCTCACAGTCGTCAGAATTCGAAGAGCATGATTGGAGCCCGCCGCTCGAGCCAGAATCGGCTCTGCAGCTCGCACCAGTGTCCCTGCGGATCGTACCGGCAGAAAGCGAGGTTTCCCGGCTTTCGCCCTGGACATCGGCTCAAAAGAGCCGCCAATGGCTGGAATCGTTGAAAGCGCGGCAGGGCCCGAAATTCACTTGGCTGGCACAGCAGTGGGAGGTAGGCCGAGCCAATATTTACACGGGAATCGCCGCCCTGCTCCTGGTGGTTGTGGTCACGCTTTGGGTGGTCCAGCCTGGCGCCAGCGGAAATTCTGAAGTCGCCAGCATCGCGACTGCTAGCGGCAGGCAAGCGAGAAAGAGTCCTCCCCGGCCACAGCTCACGCTGTTTGAGGAACTGCTAGTGGGTCTGGGTCTGGCGGAACCCCCACCTGCCCCCGTCTACCTGGGCAATCCGGATACGCAGGTCTGGGTTGACCTTCACACTGCGCTCTACTATTGCGCCGGCTCCCAATTGTATGGGAAAACCCCTGGAGGCAAAATGACGACTCAACGAGATGCTCAGCAGGACCAGTTCGAACCCGCGAACCGTAGAGTCTGCGACTAACATCCGTCAAATCTACGGTAACTTTTTTCCACATATAGGGTTTGACAACTTCGCCAAGTGGGAGTGGAATTTGAAATAATAAACTCCTTGGAGATCCGCGAAGTGCAAAATTCCTGGAACGGACAAGAACCTGCCACCCATTTACCCCGAGCGGAGCTAAATCCGCTGACTAATACAACTCTCGGGCAGAACCTGGGCAGATGGGCGCAGGTCTATTTCACAACCCCGCCTGACCAAAGGGAACAGGCGGTCGGTCGTCTTTTGCGCGAACTCGAAAATGAAAATCGGGTGACGGCGTCCCCTGCTGCGAAGCCGAGGATCGAACAGAACTTAGCTGAACAATCCGCCAGCGCACCCAATTGGCTCCCCGATCCTGTGTGCCCAGCCTGCCAGCATCGCAACCGCGGCGATCAAAGGTTTTGCGGAAGCTGCGGATCGCCGTTGCAAGCTACGCGGCGTGCAGCTGAGGACATTTTTGTCCCTAATTCCACCCCTGAAAACGGGGCAACAGCTCATCCTGAAAGTGACGTGCAGTGGTTGCGCGACAAAGCTCTCGCCAGCCTGGACGGGTCTGACACCCCGAACGGCCACGCTTGGATCTATCTAGTCGCGTGCGTCATCGTCTTGCTGGCCGGTGTGGGGTATCTGCAATGGGCTTCCCAACGTCATCGTCCGGCCGCGACGACCGCATCGGCGGGCCGTTCGGCCGTGCCCGAGCCAGTGAGCACTCCGCAACCGCGCCTGGAAGTTGACCAGCCGCAGCCGGCCGGGACGCAGAAACCAGCGGAGATCGCTCCAGCAGCAGGCAAGAGTCCAACAGTTCAGACAGCACTCGCGACGCGGGAAAATATCAATAAGAAACCGGTTGCAACGAGCCTCGGTTCTAGTGCCCAAAGCGCCGACTCGCAGGCAGCTTCCGTGCCCCCCTCCGAGGCAACTGCGGAGGCCGAAGGCGGCGCGGAGGAATTGCGTCTGGCAGAACGTTATCTCGAAGGGAAAAGCGGTGCGCGCGATACCACGGAAGCGGGGAAATGGCTGTGGAAGGCCGTAGGCAAAAAGAATTCCACCGCTGCCGTGTTGCTCGCGGACTTGTACACCCGTGGCGATGGAGTTCCCAAGAATTGCGATCAGGCGCGGATTTTGCTCGTGAGTGCCACCAAGAAAGGCGCACCTCAAGCTGCCCAGGCACTCCGCAATCTGGAAACCACCGGCTGCCAGTAAGAGTACGCTAACAGAAAAGGCCTCCCTTGCTCGGGAGGCCTTTCTGTTGCTTTCTAATGCTCAGTGCTGCAGGTTGCGTCCGCGAAACATCGTCGGATCGAGGTTCAGAATACTTCGCTCCCAAGTCTCGAGCAACTCAGGCCTGACTCGGACTTTCCGGCCTGCGGGCTTCGTACCAGAGAGCAAGTTCGACTCGGTTCCAGAGCCCGAGCTTGTCATAGATGACTCTGAGGTAGTTTTTGACGACGTGTTCAGTAGTTCCGATGGCATCCGCAACTTCGCGGTTCTTGAGTCCCTGAGCGACGAGTTCGATGACGCGATGCTCCCGTTCGCTTGGTACCCGGCTTCCGTAGCGTTCTTCTCCGAACATAGCTGCCTCCGATATAGAAGAGTCGCCAGTTTTACTCGTTTGATCCCGCCGGTAATTCCGAATCGCAGAAAAAGACGATTGAAATGCGCCTTCACTGTGCGTCGGGCCATTTTGAGCTGGCTGGCGATATCTGAGTTGTCGCAGCCCTGCAGCAGCAGCTCAACAATCTGCTGCTCACGCGGACCGAGTCGAACAGACCTTTCCTTCATTCAGATTCCCCCCAATTCATGATTAGTGTCCCCGCGTCTGGCGACTTTTACCCCAAGCAGGGTCGCAGAAGTAGCTGGTGCAGGGTGCCCCGTTCAGCGTCCAATCACGAATACTTCAAAATGAGAATGGTTCTCCCGAAATTCATAGCATGCGCTGTGCCAAGTCCGCAGATCTTTTCATAACAATCGCAAAAGAGATTTCCACAGGAAGTGGGAGCATTGGTTGCTTCCGGGGTTTCGCTGTAACATAGCTGGACCATATCCTCTTAGGCTCAAGCCTCTGCCTGCTTTCACACCGCCCAAACCAAGACTAGAGTCGCAAAAATACACCAAAAACCAAGGGTCCAAGAGTCGGTGCTGCGCCCCGACGCACCAGGCAGAGGCTGTCTTCGCCTCTTTCGAAGCGCTCGCGCCTGTGGATATCCGGGCCGAGATGACTTTAGGTGACGGCCTTTCGGCACGTCCGCTCAAAAATTAATATTGCCGTAACTTCTTTATCTACAAGCTAACTGGGGTCGTCTTTGGTCAAAATTTCCCTGATTTGGGTAAAGGTTGGAAGTAATTACACTTCCCTGTGCTCACTCTAAAAGCCAGTGTTCCGTCCCTACGCCTAGAAGGGATGGTGCCGCAAAAAGTCTTTCGGTGTGGCGACTTTGTTTTAGACTAGGGCGTTCTTCGACCATGAAATTGTCAGTCGTAGTGCCGGTCTACAATGAGCGCTCGACCCTTCGCACCGTAGTGGAGCGGGTTTTGGCGGTTCCGCTCGACCTTGAGCTGCTCTGCGTCGACGACGGCTCGAGCGACGGCTCCCGAGAAATTCTGTCTCAATTGGAGGGCCAGTACCCTCAGATACGGGTTTTTCTACAGCCCCACAATATGGGAAAAGGCGCGGCCCTCCGCCGCGGCATTCAGGAAGCACACGGCGATTTCGTGATTATCCAGGACGCCGATCTGGAATATGATCCAGGAGATTTTACTGCCCTTCTGGAACCGCTGGTTCAGGGTAAGGCCGACGTGGTGTACGGCTCACGCTTTCTGGGTAGCGCGCCCCATCGCGTACTCTACTTCTGGCATTCGGTCGGAAACAAGCTTCTCACGCTTCTCTCCAACAGCCTCACCAACATTAACCTGAGCGATATGGAAACCTGTTACAAAGTTTTCCGCCGCGAGGTCATCCAGTCGATTGCGATCGAAGAGAACCGATTTGGTTTTGAGCCAGAGATCACAGTCAAAGTTGCGAAACGGCGACTACGGATTTATGAAGTTGGCATCAGCTACTGGGGACGGACTTACGAGGAAGGCAAGAAGATCAGCTGGAAAGACGGTTTTCGCGCCTTGTGGTGCTTGGTGAAATACTCGATCAAAGTGCCCGTCGTCTCCGTCCGAAGTCCTGGTAGCAGAGGCGACCTGGTAGCGGAAAATGCTGAAAGCAATCTCCCAGAGGCTGAGGCTAGGTTCGACAAACTAGATTCGTAATCCGGCATCCACGATTGTCGGGCTCGGGAAATTTATTTGCGGTTTTGGTTCGAACTTGCACCAATCGAGGTTGCGCTTTGAGAGCGGGGACCCGCCGTAGCGCTCCTTCGCGGCTGAGTTGGGAAGTTCATCTGGCGCTTACTTGACGCTGCACCGTTCGATCGGGGTACCGCCAGGCTAGACTTGGGCGGCGCTTTCTTAGCTGGCGAAGTCGCGATGCCGTTCGTTTCGTGTTCGAGCTGGCTGAGATGTTGGCTGGAGGTGCCGGTTTTCGCCGCGCCCGTCACTGCAGGACCTGGTGAAATTCCTTTGCGTGGGTGCGTTACGCTGTTGGCCTTGGGGCTGCCCCCCCTCTCCCACTTCGGCACAGTCGGATCTTGCTTGCTTTGCGCGATCACAATTGGGGTCCAGACCAACAACGCCAGCGATAACGCTAAGCTACGTTTCATGATGTCCCCGCAACATTCGTATCTACACGTTCATTATAGCCGATAATTGGAGACCCTCGCCCTTCCAAAGTCTTTGCAAGACCGTCGATTCCGACTAATTGGACAATGGATTCGAGTTGTGCGAACCTTTGTTTGGGACACGGCTAAATGACGACTAAGGTTTCGGGTTTAACCGCAAGATAAAACCCCAAGTTGTAATCCTCGCAATTGCAAATTCTTGCACCTCGTCCCCAAAAATTAATATGCGCAGTAGTCGATCCAGAACTTGTCGTTTCGTATGAGAGACTTAGCATGCAGGTGAGAATTGGTAACGGTGAGGAGATTGCATGTCCAGCAAGGGTTGCGTCACTCTAAAACTGAGCTCAACGTACGGACCTCCTTTCGCGGTAGCTAACCCAAGCGGTGACGCTGCGCAGAGGCTCATACCGAGTTGAACGCCTTCGCCAACGAAACATGGCATTAAAACCAACTGAGCGCCTCAGGAGGCCAAGAATTTGACTTCAATAAGCCATCTCGTCTCCCCGCATGGCGGAGAGTTGATTGACCTCATCGCCGCGCCCGAACGAATCAGCGAACTCAAAGCGCACTCGCGCGAGTGGCCCTCCTGGGACCTTACTGCGCGCCAACTCTGTGATTTGGAATTGCTGATCAGTGGCGGATTCTCTCCCCTGCGTGGATTCATGACGCGAACTGATTATGAAGGTGTGTGTCAGAAGATGCGGCTTGCAAGCGGAGCGCTGTGGCCCGTGCCAATCACGCTGGATGTCACGGAAGACTTCGCAAAATCACTGAAGCCAGGCGGCAGCAAAGTTGCGTTGCGCGATCCCGAAGGTGTGATGCTAGCAGTTCTGCACGTTGAAGAGGTATGGCAGCCGGATCGCAAAGCCGAAGCCAAGTCGGTTTTCAATACGACTAGCCACCTTCACCCTGGCGCCGATTACGCAATCAACAAGGCCAACCCCTGGTACGTGGGCGGACGAGTTGAAGGTGCACAAGCGCCTTCCCACTACGACTTCCGTGCTCTTCGCTTCACGCCGGCGGAATTGCGCGCTGAGTTTGCGCGTTTGGGCTGGCGCCGCGTGGTGGCTTTTCAGACCCGCAATCCCATGCACCGCGCCCACCAGGAGCTCACCTTTCGTGCTGCTAAGCAGGTAGAAGCGAATCTTTTGATTCATCCTTCAGTCGGGATGACCAAGCCAGGGGATGTGGATTACTTCACCCGCGTGCGTTGTTATCAGCTGTTGCTTCCAAAATATCCGCCCGGAACTGCCAAATTGTCGCTGTTGCCGCTGGCCATGCGTATGGGCGGACCTCGCGAGGCCATTTGGCATGCCATCATCCGAAAAAACCATGGCTGCAGTCATATGATTATCGGCCGCGATCACGCCGGGCCGGGAAAAGACGAGCATGGCAAGCCGTTCTACGGACCCTATGAAGCCCAGGAAGTTTTCAAGAAGCACGAGGCCGATATCGGCGTCACCATGGTTCCCTTCAACATGATGGTCTACCTCGAAGATCAGGATCAATATTTTCCCGACGATCAAGTCCCCAAGGACGCCCGTGTCCTGAATATTTCCGGCACCGAACTGCGCGAGCGCTTGAACCAGGGACGTGAGATTCCCTCCTGGTTTACTTATCCGGAGGTGGTGCAGGAGTTGCGGCGCAGTTATCCTGCGCGGCACAAGCAGGGCTTGACTATTTTCTTTACTGGGCTTTCCGGATCAGGTAAATCGACTATCGCTAATGTGCTTCTCACTAAGTTCCTGGAAACCGGTGGCCGGCCCGTCACGCTGCTGGATGGCGATCTAGTGCGCAAACACCTTTCTTCGGAATTGGGCTTCTCCAAAGAGCATCGCGATATCAACATCCGCCGCATCGGCTATGTGGCCTCGGAGATCACGAAAAACGGCGGCATCGCTATTTGCGCCCCCATCGCGCCATATGACGCAACTCGCAAGCATGTGCGCGAGATGATCGAACCCCTGGGCGGCTTCATCCTGGTTCATGTTTCTACCTCGGTGGAGGTTTGCGAGCAGCGCGACCGCAAAGGCCTCTACGCCAAAGCCCGAGCCGGGATTCTGAAAGAGTTCACTGGTATTTCAGATCCTTACGAAGAGCCGAAGGATGCCGAAGTCGTCATCAATACCGGTGAGGTGACGCCGGAGGAAGCAGCACAGGAGATCATCCTGCACCTGGAGCGGGAAGGCTTCATCGGAGTCAACGGAGGAGGGTCCTAACTCCTGTGCGGCATTTCCCAGGCCGCCGGCTATAACCGATTCTGCCATGGCAATCGCGCTCAAGATTCTGATTGGCTTTGTGGTGGGCACCCTGATTGGCCTGACGGGTTTGGGGGGCGGCGTACTTTTGCTGCCGCTGTTGATTTTTGTCCTTAAGGTGCCGCCGATCCTGGCGGTCGGATCAGACGCGGTCTTCAATTTCTTTACTAAGATCGGTTCCAGTTGGGTGCACTTGCGCAAAGGCACGGTGCGACGCAGAGTGGTTCTCGCGTTAGCTGTGGGCAGCGTCCCCGGGTCCATCGTGGGTGTAAGTTTGTTGGGCCACTTGCGCAAGATTTACGGAACTGGAGTCAACACACTTATAACCTCGGCTATCGGCTTGCTGCTGGTCTGCATTCCAACCCTTCTGCTCTTTCAGACCCGCATCGAAGAGCACGTTGCCAGTCGCCCGCCGACCACGAAGTCATTTGTGGGGATGTCGGTCATTGGCTTGCTAGCGGGCTTTCTGGTGGGGATGACGTCGGTGGGATCGGGCAGCATCATCATGATGCTCTTGCTCTTGTTTTACAGCTATCCTCCCAAGGTGATGGTCGGAACTGACATCGTGCACGCAGTGGTACTGACCGGCGTAACCAGCGTAATGCACTGGCGCATCGGCAATGTCGATCCCACCTTGGTAGCCTCGCTTTTGATCGGGTCCATCCCAGGAGGTCTACTGGGTTCGCATCTGAGCACACGTGTTCCGGTGCTTTGGTTGAGACGCATTCTTTGCGCGGTACTGCTGGCAACCGGTGCCCGCATGCTCTGGGCCTGAAAAGCACTGAGAACGGAGAACCGAGAACTATTAACTGATTCTAGACTCGCACTCTCGGTGTCCTCATGAGCGATTACTCGAATAACGAAACCTTGCGGCGTATCGAATCTGCTCTGGAAGCTGCGCGCGTGGTCTTCAGCGGCTTCACACCCGGCGCCATCGAAGCTGAATACAAAATTGGTCATGATCCGGTGACCGAAGCCGATCGCGCCGTTGATGCTGTACTCCGTAAGGAGCTGCTGCGCGAGGGCGAAGGCTGGTTGTCGGAAGAGAGTGTCGATGACCTCTCACGCCTTGAGAGAGACCGGGTCTGGGTCGTCGATCCTCTTGATGGTACCCGCGAGTTTGTCTCGGGCATTCCCGAGTTCTGTGTGAGCATCGCGATGGTGGAACATGGTCACGCAATATCGGGAGGAATCTGCAATCCCGCGACGGGGGAGACTTTCGTCGGTTCTCTGGAGACAGGCCTCAACTACAACGGCAAACCAGCGCGGGTCAGCCAGCGTAAGAATCTCGATGGCGCCCTGGTTCTGGCCAGTCGCAGCGAAGTGAAGCGTGGAGAGTGGAAGCAATTCGAGAATGCTCCGTTCAAAATTCAGCCGATGGGATCGGTTGCGTATAAGTTGGCGTGCGTTTCAGCTGGACTGGCAGACCTGACCTTCACGCTGACACCGAAGCATGAGTGGGATGTCGCCGCTGGCGCAGCCCTGGTTCTCAGCGCCGGAGGTGTTGTTCGGACCCTGGAAAACGCCGAGCTTACGTGCAACCTGAAGAATCCCCTGCTATCCGGGCTGATTGCCTGCGGGTCGGAACTGAGCAAAGAATTGATGGCGAATCTGAAGGGGTACCTGAAGGCAACGCCGGCGAGGTAGGCCTCGGTTCGACGCGTCCTTCGTCGTATCAGGCGCAGTTCCTGCCGAACGTCTGTTCTGTGTCCTTAGCGGTTAGGTCTTTCCCGCCGTTCTCAGTCGACGTTAACCGAGAAGAAAACGGGACCAAGGCCGGCTGCAGATGTCGTTACACTCACTGTTCCGGCAGTCAGGGGGGCAGTGTAGCGTGTTCCAGCGATTCCCTGCGCATTTGTTGCCACCGGATCAGGCGAAAAGCTGCCTCCGGCGCCCCCGTCACTGAAGGTTGCTGAAATCCCGTTTAAAGGATTGCCATAGCGGTCTTCGACAATCACCTTCAATAGGTTCGGTGTCGCGGTTCCCGCCTTGACTGTCTGGTTGTTGCCCGAATAGATGTTGAGGGCGGCTGCGGGCCCGGCCAGCACAATTTCGTGGAAAACAACCGGAGTCAGTCCCGTCACGGAGGCGGTAATCGCCACTGGACCCGATTTCGTACCGGTGGTGTAGGAAGTACTCGCATAACCGGAAGAGTCTGTGGTGGCGGTCGGCGACAACAACGTTCCGCCGGCTCCTCCGTCAGAAAAACTCACGACAATTCCGGAAACTCCGTTGCCCTTAGCGTTCTTGACCCTGACTTTCAATGGAAGAGGCAACGGGGATCCTACCGGTGCCTTCTGCGAATTTCCCGAGTTAATCGACAACGTAGCGGCGATGCCCCCGGTTGCCGTTACCAGAAAAGTCGCGCTGCCATATCCCGGACTGGACGCTGTAATCGTGTAAGTACCAGCTGTAGCTGGCAGAGTGTATGACGTCGTGGCAGTCCCTGAGCTGTCGGTGCTGGGATTTGGGTTCGAGAACGAACCAGCGCTGCCACTCGCGCTGAAAGTCACCGGAACGCCCGAAGTCAGAATCGCGTTGTGGGTGTAGGGATCCTCAAGCGACACCTTCAAAGGAACGGGCAGAGTAGTGCCCACAGCTCCAGTCTGGTTGTTGCCACTCACAGGTGCGATGACCGGCAACAGACCAAAAACCGTTAACTGCGTTTGACCGTTGACGTACACCCTGCCATCGGCCACGATCGGCATCCCAAAGTGAACCCCAGGACCGAGCGCATCGCGTGAACCTGCCATCGTGTTGTCGTACAGTTCTGTGGCAAGATTGGTTGCATCGAAAGCAAAAAGCTTCTTGGTAGGAAAAGTAACGTACCAGAAAATCCCATCACTTTGGCCATTGGAGGAAACAATGCCCCCCGTCGGATGCGCAGTCGCTTTGGGAGCTTGCGAGATCGGCTGCGATGACAACCGGCCACTGCTGAACGAGTACGCCATGATCGGGGTATACTCGGCCGCGACATAGACGGTGTTATTCCAGAAAGTCAGGCCGGCGTGGACCTCCCCTAGCACGGGTGCCGCTAGTTCCTGAGGGATCTGGGTGTCACCGAAGGAATTGTATTGACCCAGGTTGTCCATATCCACCACGTACAGTGTCCCGCTCTTGTCGGCCGTGACCGCAAACTTGCCCTCGGGCACCTCGGGCAAGAGCAGAATCGCGCCGGAACCAAGGTCGAAGTCGTGCATCTGCAGATACTGCTGGTTGGATGGCGTGAAGTAGTCCACCAGGTTCAAGACGCCACTGCCCTGGCTGAGTTTAAGGAGGGTATCTCCATAGTGGTTTCCGCCAGTGTCCACATCGAACAAACCGTCCCCAGTATTGGCATAGATGTTCCCAGCTCCATCCCCCGCCAGTCCCGCACCCGACATCCAAATCGCGGAAGCCTCAACCCCCGGGGAGGCATCGAACACCCCAACCTGCTGGAGCGTCCCTGCGTCGTAAGCCATCACCCAGCCGTTTTCGGTCTGGATGTTACAACCGGCGCTGCCAAAGCCGATGTAGACAACGCCGTTCTGCAACAATAGCCCGGGGCGTTGCTGCTGGTATCTGTCTATGAAGGGATAAAGCTTGCTGTTGATTGTGACAGAAGCAGTGATCGTGACTGGCCCGCCGAACAACTCCTTTCCCGTGCCCAGATCCAGGGCATGGAGCTTATGAACATAGGCGCCATTCTCCTTGGTCATGGCCAGCATATAAATGGCATTCCTGGTCGTATCGATGACCGGCGTGCCCTGGATACCGAACTCTGTGTATCCCGCTATAGCGCAATTCTCATCCGCCACCGGAACCGTGGTGATGCCGTTCGCCGGATCGAGAAAATTGGCCTGCCAAAGAGGCGATGCATTAGTGCCCTTATTATTGTCGGCATCAAACGCGTAAACGCTGTCGTGCTGCGTGGCAACGTATACGACATTGTGGGTGGAATTCGACGCCGGGATGAAAACACTCGGGACATAGAGCGGCTGGGCGGGCTCTTGTCCATCTAGATCTTGCGTGAACAGCTTGCCGAATTGCCTGGGATTGACGTTGGCATGATTCAGGATCATCTCATTCGTGTTTTGGCCGGTACGGGCATTGTCGTAATGCTGTGTGAGAACGCGGGTCTGGCCAACAGCCGGGGAAACGCAAAGCAGGAAAAGAAAAATCGCAATGACCGTACAAGCGACCGTGCGCGGGCAGCGGAGCGAGCGGAAGATCCACAGAACGGACGATGGGATACAGCCGAAAGCCGGCTCCTCAGCACAGGGAATGTTCCCGGTGAGGGTGCAAGACATGTTAGAGCCCCCCGGCTTAGTTTGAAACGAAGAACCGTCGTTCCGGGGGGAGGAATCAACTTAAGCCGACAATTAGGACGAATTTACAACGGTCTTCCGCCGATAGCAACGATTTTCGTGACAGGTATCCTAGCCGCATAATTGGATGTCCGCGCAGCCCACAGGGTTGGGCCGGCATGGGACCTGACTTGGAACCGTGGAAGTCCATACATCTCGTCCGGGGACTGCAACGAGTTGCACACGCAAGCGGAGTCGAACACCTAACTGTGCCAAGTTGTGTGTTTTGTGCAAGGAGCGGGCGGACGGGCCGCAGGGCTAAGGCAGAGAAATTGCAGCATTCTTTATGGAAGGCTCGGTGTGCTTACGGCGGAACCGAATGAAGTGAGCGGACGAAACTAGCGAAACTCGACTCGTAGGTGCCCAGTTGCGGAGCTCAAGAGGGCAAAATCGAGATGGTACAATTCAGTACACCTCCAGGGATTTTTCGGATGTTGGCACCATCGAGTAGAGGTCGGAGTTGAAGATGCTTGGTCCGCAGGCGGTCAACATTATGTCTTTATTATGTCTTTCAATTGGTTGCTTCCCGGAAAATAGTCACTACCACTAAAATCTATGGCCGGCAAGAAAATTGTGATTATCGGAGCAGGACCCACCGGACTGGGTGCGGCCTACCGTCTCCACGAGCTCGGCTATGACAACTGGGTGCTTTACGAAAAATCCGCCGATGTGGGCGGCCACGCTACTTCCCATGTTGATAAACACGGATTTGTGTGGGATGAGGGTGGTCACGTCATCTTTTCGCACTATCCCTATTTCGACCGGCTCATCGACAAGGTTCTCGGCAAGGAAGTGCACGAGCGGATTCGCGAAAGCTGGATCGTAAAAGGCGAAACATGGGTCCCTTATCCGTTCCAGAGCAATCTGCGGTACCTGCCGAAGGAGGTTCAGGTCAGTTGCCTGCTGGGGGCAGCCAAGGTCGCGGCCAATGGGGGCGGTCGTGACGCAGGGAACTTTCGCGACTGGATCCTGGGCACGTTTGGCGAGGGTATTGCGGAAGCCTTCATGTTCCCCTACAACTCGAAGGTGTGGACGACACCGCTGGAACAGATGTCCAAGTCCTGGATCGCCGACCGTGTCGCAGTGGTGGATTTCAAGAGACTACTGGAAAACGTTCTTTACCAGCGCGACGACGTGGCATGGGGGCCTAACAGCAAATTCAAGTTCCCGCTGCACGGCGGGACCGGCGAGATCTACCGCCGCATTGCCGCCCACTTCACGGAGAAAATACACACCGGAAAGCAGCTCTCAGAAATAGACATAGCACACCGCCGGATTTCTTTCGCGGACGGCACAGGCGACAGCTACGATCTGCTGATCTCGACGGCGCCTCTGGATTTGGTCACGCAGATGCTCAGGCCGGTGGACAACCGGCTCCTGGATGCTGCCCAAGGTCTCGAGCACAACAATCTGCTGGTATTCGGTCTCGGGTTGAAGAAAAAGATCGAAACCGGAAGGTGCTGGATTTACTTCACCGACTCCGAGATACCCTGTTATCGCGCCACGTATTTTTCTCACTACTCGCCGTTCAACGTTCCGAACGGAGATACAGAACATTACAGTTCTATGATGTGTGAAGTGTCATTCCGCGAGGGAGAATCGCCCGACCCGCAGAAAGTGCTGGATCAGATAACAACGGGGTTGATCCGGGCCAATTTACTTGAAGAGTCGGACCGGGCCCGCGTCGTTTCCCGCTATCATCGAATAGTTGGGTACTCCTATCCCATCCCCACCCTCGGTCGCGACGGGGCGCTCAACGTGCTTCAACCGGCACTGTTGGAGAAGGGAATTTATTCCCGCGGGCGTTTTGGCGCATGGCGGTATGAAATCGGTAACATGGACCATTCCGTGTTGATGGGTGTGGAAGCGGTCAATCACATTGTCGCCGGGGAAAAGGAATTGGTCTTTCACAGTTCTTAAGCGATCCGGAGAGTATGCCGACAACCCAATCCAATCCGGCCCCGAAGGTCAGCGTAATCATTCCTAGCTACAACACCGCCGACCTGATTGCGGCATGCTTGGATTCTGTCTTCGCGCAGACGTATTCGGATTTCGAGGCGATCGTCGTCAATGACGGCTCCCCTGATACACCCGAACTGGAAAAAGCGCTGCAGCCATATATGGACCGCATCGTTTACCTCAAGCAGGAAAATAAGCGTGCCGCTGGAGCCCGAAATAACGCCATTCGGCGGGCTCGCGGCGAGTTCGTCGCGTTCCTCGACAGTGATGACACCTGGTTGCCGAATCACCTGGCTTCGCAGATGCAGTTGGTCGCTAACGATCCTTCGCTCGATCTGGTGTATTCGAACTCTCTCCTGGTTGGTAACCCTGCGCGACAGCGGGAATTCATGGAGAAATGTCCTTCCAACGGGCAAGCTACCTTCGGCGCTTTGATCGTGGAACGCTGCCAAATTCCAATTTCAACGGTGGTGGCCCGCAAGCAGATGTTGGTGAACGCAGGCTTGTTCGATGAAAAACTGCCGCGATGCGACGATTACGATATGTGGGTCCGTTCCGCCTTCAGCGGCGCCAAAATTGGATATAGCCGCACGGTGCAGGCCCGGATGTCAATCGGTCGTCCTGGCTCCCTCGGCCAGTCAACGGCCAAAATGGCGGAAGCCCATTGGAAGATTCTCGAGAAGTTCAGGTTGACTCTGCCTCTGAAAGACACCGATCGCGCGGTGCTGGACAAGCGGGCAGCCGAGATTAAAGCCAGGTATCTGCTGGAAGAGGGCAAATGCAAGCTTCAGGAACGCCAGTTCGACAGGGCGCGAGAGTTGATTTCAGAGGCGAACGGCCATTTGCGCAGGTCAACGCTGAGTCTGGCCGTGTTCGGCTTGGGCATCGCACCTAGCGCGACCGGCAAGCTGGCGTCTTTCTGGAGCTGGATTCGCAACGGAGCATCGGCTTGACCAATTTGCATCGGAACTCGTTATGCACTCGATCTGGGGCTGGGCAATCCAGTGATTAAGCGCCTGATCGCGGGAGGAAAGCTTTTTCTCGGCTTGCATGCCCCGGGCCGCAATCTGACGGTTTTCCCGGACGATGTTTTTCTTGTCTCCTATCCCAAGTCCGGCAACACCTGGACTCGATTTCTGATCGCCAATCTGGTCTACCGCGAAAAGAATCCCGATTTTTCCAACATCAACGACTTGCTGCCCGATCCGGAGACAATGTCGAAAAGGGATCTGGAGCGCGCGGCGCGCCCGCGCGTTCTCAAAAGCCATCAGTACTTCGATCCCCGTTATCGGAAAGTGATCTATATCGTTCGCGATCCGCGGGACGTCGTGGTTTCGGAATATTACTTCGACATAAAACGGCGGGCCATCGCCGAAGATTGTCCGCTGCAACAATTTGTTTCCCGCTTTGTACGTGGCGAGCTGAACCATCCCTACGGAACGTGGGGCGAACACGTAGCGACCTGGTTTTATACTCGCCGCGGCGATCCTCGATTTCTGCTAGTGAAGTACGAAGCGCTTCAGTCGCAGGTCATGAACGAGATGGGAAGGATTGCAAGTTTTATGGGAATCTCCGCCGGCCCGGAGCGGCTGACTTTCGCAATCGAGCAAAGTTCCGCACACCGGATGCGCGAGCTCGAAAAGAAACAGGCTCATCTGTGGTCCTCAACCCGAGAGACCCGAAAAGACAAACCCTTTGTCCGCTCCGCCAAGTCGGGAGTCTGGAAAACGGAATTGCCTGAGGCCAGCGTATCGGAAATTGAATCGGCGTGGGGCGGGCTGATGCGCGAGATGGGCTATGAATTGGCTGTGTCCAGCCTAGTCCATGCCGGGATGGAACTGGACAGAGGATAGAGGGCGAGAAGTCTTTCTCGAACAAGGCATGTACGGGAAAATGACGAAATATTTGATCGGCGGGATCAAACGTGGACTTGGGCTCCACCGGCCGGGCCGTAGTCTGATCATCCTTCCGGATGACGTTTTTCTGGTTTCATTTCCCAAATCCGGCAACACCTGGACCCGGTTTCTTGTGGCTAACCTGATATATCCGGAGCAGCCTGCTACCTTCGCGAACATCCATCGGTTGATTCCTGATCCATCGAGTACTAGTAAAAGGGATTTCAACCGCATGCCCCGGCCGCGTATTATTAAGAGCCACGAGTGCTTCGATCCGCGTTATCGGCGCGTCATCTACATCGTTCGCGACCCGCGTGACGTCGTCCTTTCGCAATATCACTATCATCGCAAGCTCATGAAAATCGGCGACGAGTCGCCGATAGAGGCCTTCGCCACGCGCTTCCTGGCCGGCGAGACCTGCCCGCATGGGTCATGGGGACAGAACGTCGTTACCTGGCTGGGCACGAGCGAAAAGGATCCCCACTTCCTCTTGTTGCGCTACGAGGATATGGTTGCAGATACTGCCCGCGAACTGGCGAAGATTGTCCGCTTTCTGGGCATTTCTGCCAGTCCGGAACAAATTGTCCATGCCGTGGAGCGGAGCTCGGTCGGCCGGATGCGGAAACTCGAAGAGGCGCAGACGGACCAATGTGAACTCACCAAAGGTTCACGAAAAGATCTTTCGTTTGTCCGTGCTGCCGGGTCCGGCGGATGGCGCTCTGAATTGCCCGCGCCTCTGGCTGGAAGAATTGAGGCCGCATGGGGACCGCTGATGCGGCATTTAGGGTATGAATTGAGCTCGCAATCTCCTTCGGAAGCGCGGGAGGTCGAGTCTCTGGGAATTCTTAGCAGTACTCCCCAATGATTGGCTTAAAAAACGCACACGATTCGTAAACGCTGATTGTGCTCGCCCAATTCAAGTACGCTGTAAAGTACGCTCTCGGAATCGATCGTGCCGGGAAACATTTTGCCGTTTTTCCTGACGATACCTTCCTTGTGTCGTATCCGAAATCTGGCAACACCTGGGTCCGTTTCCTGCTCGCGAATCTGCTTTACCCAGACGAAACGGTAGGTTTTGCCAATATCAACCGGCTGCTTCCGGCACCTGGCGTTTCATCGAAACGGTTCCTGCGGAAACTGCCTCGGCCGCGCATTTTGAAAAGCCATGAGCCCTTCGACGTACGTTTTCGGAAAGTCATCTACCTGGTTCGTGATCCGCGCGACGTGGCGATTTCCGAGTACCACTTCGACTTGAAGAAGGGATACATCGAACCCGGTGTTTCTCTGGAACAATTCGTGGATCGCTTCATCGCCGGCGAGACCTCAGGGTACGGTTCGTGGTGGGAACACGCGGCGAGCTGGATCGCGGCGCGGCACGGTAATTCTGCTTTTCTGGTGGTGCGCTACGAGGATCTACTCGCGGATTCTGTCGGCGAAACGGGCAAAATCGCTGAATTCCTGGGCATTCAGGCCGGGCTGGAACGTCTGCAGACGGCCGTTGAGCGCAGTTCAGCGGATCGCATGCGCAAGCTCGAAAAACAGCAAGCCGACCAGTGGACCGGAACCAAGAATACCCGTAAGGACATACCCTTCGTTCGTGCGGCCACTTCCGGGGGATGGAAGGAAACTCTATCCTTGCGATCGGCGGAGGCGATTGAAGTAGCCTGGGCCCCCCTGCTGAATTTCCTCGGCTACGAGCTGCTGAGCCGGCAACAGCAAAGCGCCTCTATGCCGGCATGGGTGAAGACCGGTCAGCCACTTTAACGCGCCAGGACTGCTTCAAAATCGATTTGCAAAAAGAACTATCCCGTGAATGCGTAGAATCGAAAAACAGCAAATCATCAAGAACGTCAGTTCCAGTTGGTTCTCTCTTGGAGTTAACGTCCTCGTCGGGCTCTTTCTCTCTCCCTTTATATTGCACCGGCTCGGAGATACCGCGTTCGGTATCTGGGTCCTCATCTTCTCTGTCACGGGCTACTACGGTCTGTTCGATCTCGGCATCCGTTCCTCCATTGTTCGCTATGTCTCGAAGTTCACTGCCACTGGAGACCACGAAGAGTTAGCCAAACTCATCAACACCAGCCTCTTCACCTACAGCTGCATTGGCGTGCTGAGCATGTTGGTGACGCTCGTGGTGTCGTCTCAAGTCGACCGGATATTTCGCATTCCACCCGAGTTCCTGTCGACCGCTCACCGGCTGCTGCTGATGGTTGGTGCTTCCGTAGCAATCGGGTTTCCAGCCGGCATCTTCGGCGGGTTTCTCGAAGGCTTGCAGAACTTCTACGTTTTCAATTGGACCAATGTGGTTTCTACCGTACTCAGAGCCGCATTGATCGTAATCGCTCTCAACCGCGGATACGGATTGCTCACCATCGCCTTGATCACGATCATCTTGCCCCTGTTGGCGTCCGTGTTGCGTGGCTTCCTCGCTCTCCGGTTATGCCCAGTCCCTTTCGGACTGAAGTATGTTGACCGCGCCACGTTTCGCCAGATGGCGAACTACAGCGGAGTTACGTTCATGATCCTGGTCGCCGGCCGGCTTAAGTTCAAGACCGATGAAATCGTGATTGGCACGTTCATGTCGGCCGCGGCGATTACGTATTTCAACATTGGCGCACGCATCGTGGATTATGCGGGCCAGGTGGTTACGGCCCTTTCCCAGATCTTCGTTCCCATGTCCAGTCAATCCGATGCGCGGGGTGACATGAACCGCTTGCGCAAAATATTTCTCCTGGGTAACCGCGTCTGTGGACTCACGATTTTTCCCGTCTGCATCATCTTGCTTATTCTTGGCAAGTCGGTGATCGAGGTATGGGTGGGGAAAAAATATGTCGCTGCCAGCTATCCCGTACTGGTCATCATGATTCTTTGCAGTACCCTGTGGTGGGCACAGGGAGCGTCCGGACGAATCCTGTTCGGCATGTCAAAACACGGAACCTGGGCGATCGTAACGCTGATCGAGGGGGTCTCCAACCTGATCCTAAGCATCATCCTTGTCCGTCCCTATGGGATCATCGGAGACGCCTTGGGAACCGCGATTCCGCTAACCTGCAGCATGCTGTTTTTCATGCCTCATCATCTGTGCAAGAAGCTTGACATTCGCCTCCGGACGTTTCTTCGCGAATCTTACACGTTGCCATTCCTTCTGTGCGTGCCGCTGGCGGCCGTCCTTTTGCTGATGCGACGTTGGTACATTCCTCATAATTACCGGCAGTTGGGGCTTCAACTCTTCATCGGACTCGCCGTGTATGGATCTGGCCTGCTCTGGGCGGTCTTGACCAAGGAAGCGCTTCGCGTGGGAGCGTTGTCCCTGAAAGGCAACTCCGCCCAGGCCGAGAACCTCGTCGTTTCCCCTCCCGCAGAAATCTACCAACAAGACGTATAGCAGGCCTGTGACACAATTCATTCATTGTCCGGAGGCATCGCTGGCGACACCCGGCCATGGCTGGATTGCTGTCGGTAGGTGACGAGGCAGGAACCGTGCCTGCACGCGATCACTTCGCGGTTCAGCGAGCCGATCTGTCCAAAACTAAATTGCTGAAGGACTAATGTACACGCTGGCGGCGGTCACGCGGATCGCTTTTACTACGCTCTCTGCGAAGCCTCTTCGAGCGACGGGCGGCGGGCAGCGGTGTCGGCAAACAAACTCGTTCCTTTCATGTAGTCCGGTTTGTCGATGCCGAGCATCTCGAGAATGGTTGGTGCGATCGAGACCAGACCCACTTTTTCCGAATGGATGGCGTGGGCTCGCCGGAAATCACGGATCCAGAGAATGCCATCGGGATGGTGCATACCGCTCTTCCCTCCCCCCAGCGAGTAGAACATTTCGAAAAACGGGACAGTACGATCGGAGTTTGCCACGCTCAATACTGCGTCCTTCGGGAGCAGTTGGTTGATGGCACAACTGGCGAAGACGGACAAGCCGTCACGCCGGGTGTTCACGGCCTTTCTCTGGCCCACACGCAGGGCGGCCAACTTGGTTTCGACCTCAGTGGCGTCGGAATCCCGTTCCAGATGAACCCAGAATTGTTCTGCCATTACGGGAGCCACGCGGCGGGCACAGGTGATGCCAGCGAACGTGAGCAGTTCTGCCGGATCATGGGGACGATAGCCGTGCTTGGTGCCTTCTTCTTCATACTTCAGGCAGGGCTGCTGACCAAGAGCCGTCGCCAATATGACAACCGCCTGATCGCCGACCAGCGACAACATCCGGCCTACGATCTGATCCATGGCCTGATATCCGAGCAAGATGGCCGACTCGTACTGGTCTTCACCCTGGCGGCGAACTTTGAATAGTTCCGGCTCCATGTGCCGCCAATACTTATGCTGCATGTGCGCGGTGCTGTTCAAGAAGAAAGTCGAGAAGCGCGGCTTGAGGCGCTGATAGATGGCGCTGAATAGATCGAACTGGAGCTTCTCCATGATGAAAGCGCGCCGCCAGCGGCCCTGGCCGGTCTTCTTCTCTGCCGCCAGTTGCTTAATCGTGGAGGCGATGCTGTCCGCGGATAAACCGTGCCGCACCATGAAGGTTAGAAACTTCATATAATCGGACCCGGTCAGAGGAACGCGATCGTTGGTGTACTCCAGAACATTCTGCTGGATGAAACGAAAATAAGGCTGCAGAGTTTTGGGATGCGGCGCGACGTCTGTGGCCCAGGGATCGGGAAGAACATGCCCGCGAATCGAGGAATCATAACGGACATTCATGCTGCCGCAAACCCAGACCGGCAAGCCGGCTTCGGAGGCCAGATCCCACACGTTCTTGTAGCGCAGTTTGTGCCCCTCGGAAAGGTTATAAATCCCATGCTCGGCGTAGGGCACACCGGTATGGACGTTCACCCACTGAATCCACGGCTCCAGATCCGGAGCTTGTTCTTCGGCCTGGCTGATGTACACCTGGGAACGGTCGTGTAGTTTCTTCAGATTCGGCAGTTCGCCGCCCGCGATGAAGCGGTCCATCAAGTCAGGCGTGAGCTCGTTAAATTCCAGAAGAACGGTGGGAGGTGGCAATTGCATGGCTTCTCCAAAATCGGCCTCGGTCGCGCAATCTGCGGAAGCCTCGATTCCATTTCTCGAGGCTCATTTTACACCAGGTTGCCCTGGGGATGGAGGCGCGCGCTTGACGGGCATTTCGGGCCACTTGCGTAGGAACAGGAACCCTCATTGTCACTCATGGTTTGACCAGGATAGTTGTCGAGGGGTGAAAACCAGGTTCGACTCGGAGATCGACCGATGGCGCTTCCAGCACCTGCCCCTAGCCTGACGTTACGCGACTTGCGTGGTTGCGAAACTGCGATTGACGATAGAATCTTTATCGCGCCTATTTCACCAAGCGCCGCGCCGGATGCACCACTCGGCGTGCTACGAACCAAGACGAATGGCAAGAAATCGACTGAAAGTCGCGATCTTTACCTCCGTCCCGCCGCGGCAGGTGGCACGAGTGATGGCACGCATTCGCCGGGACGCTCCCGAAGCGCAAGTGTGTGGCGTGCTTTATGAACGACGTCCTCCCAAGACTCTGCAACAGCGGATGAGGAGGTGGGGCAAAAAGATGGCGCGTTTGGTGTACTGGCGCTATCTGTTGCATCGCATTTTCGTAAGCGTGCAGGGCACGCTGACTCACCTCTTTGACGGCGTCATCCGTTTCATTCACGCAGCTCCAAAGCAGCCGAATGGCAACCTGCGCTACGGGCTCGATGATTTGGAACGGAACTGCAAGGCCAATGGATCCGAAATTTTCATCACCCACGACATTCACTCTGAACAGGCGCTCGACTTTGTGCGGCACATCAATGCCGATCTCGGTCTGGTGTTCGGCACGCGCATCCTGAAGCCTGCGCTCTTCGAGATTCCGCAGCAGGGTTCGATCAACATTCACAAACGCAAGGTGCCGGACTACCGCGGAGGCGGTCCGATCGGGCTCTGGGAGTTACTGGACGATCAACAGGAAATCGGAGTCACTGTTCACCGCGTCGAGGCGAAGGTCGATGTGGGAAGTGTAATTCGTTCGGCGTTGATTCCGATCGAGCCATTGGACGATCTGGAGAGCCTGGCGCTGAAGGCCGATGTAGTGGGTGAGGATCTCATCGTGGCTGCGATTCGCGATTTCTCGAATGGAGCAGTGACGGAAACTCCGCAGAGTGGTTCCAGCAAACTGTTTCGCAATCCGGCAGCCGAGGACTTGCTCCAAATGAAAAAGAAGCTGGCGTCACGGCGCAACGGTAACGGCAATCCATTTCGGCTGCCGGGATGGAAACTGCTGATTAAATCACTTCTGTACGTTGCGCCAGTTACGCTGCGCAACTGGCAGCACCGCCTAAGAAGAGATTATCCGGTGATGATCCTCTATCACCATCTGGTTTCTGACCGCCCACATCACTGCGGAGTTTCAACCGCATGCTTCCGGCGGCAGGTGAACTACTTGTTGCGGCACTATCGCCTGGTGAGCCTGAGCGAGGCGGTCGAACTGGTGCGGAAAGGCGGGGTGAAAGTGCCCACCGTTGCCGTCACTTTCGACGACGGATACGCCGACAATTTTGTGAACCTCCGCGCCATCACTGAAGAAACTGGCGTGCCGATCGGATATTTCATCTCGACCGAACACATCTCAAGCGGCCGCGAATTTGCCCACGACCAGTTGTTCAACGAACGCGGGTTCCGGCCCAACACCTGGGAGCAGATCGAGTTCCTAAAACGCTGCGGCTATGAAATCGGCAGCCACACGCGCAATCACGCCGATTGCGGCTCGACCGATGAGGAGTTTTTGCGCCACGAGATCCTTGGTTCAGGCGTGGATATTCAGCAGAAACTCGGGCCGAGTGCGCACTTTTCTTTTCCGTTCGGGCTGCCCCAGAACATATCAGCTCCGGCAGCGTCGATCGCCTGCGCTGCCTACAGAAACGTATTCTCCGCATACAGAGGCGGTAACTTCCACGCAGAAGCCAGGCGGATTCTGAAGCGCGCCGGTTTTCCCAACACACTGTGGGAGCTTGAGCTGCAGTTGCAGTCCGTGCTGGCTGGGGAGCAAAAGGAGCCTCCGCACTTAAAGCTTCGTGTCGACCAGCACCAGCAGGACTTATAAGAGCACCGTGACCACGCCCCATTCATTGTCCGGTGGCGTTGGCTTGCCATTCAGGAAAAAATAATCCGGATTCACCGACATCGCGATCGGCTGGTGAAAAATCGCGCCTTGTCACTTGTCGGCGGTGTCCAGCGCGTTTGAGCCGCGCATATTTTAACCTTTTGTTAACAATTGGTTACAGGTAGTCAGCGGAACCAACCGTTGGCAGAGCAGTGACATCTACGGAATTCGGTGGTCTTGACATCCGCTCCGAGCACGGTATCCTTAAGAGAAGTCGTCGGTTCCCCCCACCTCGAGGCTCAAGGCGGATCCAGTCAGGCTCCGCGGAATAGGACCCCCAAAAGTATTTGCCAGTGACAAACCGTCTTAAGGCAGCAAAGACTACGCGAAAGCGAGCACAGAGATCTTTATGAAAATCGGTAGAATCCTGATTGTCCTGTTGCTGGGGACCGCGTATAGCATGGGCACGACGGCGACGACGACCACGCTCTCGTCATCGCTAAATCCCTCCACTTACGGGCAGCCGGTGACCTTTACCGCAGTGGTCACTTCCAACCTCGGCGCGCCGCCGAATGGAGAGATCGTTACGTTCATGCAAGGACCGAACGTACGGGGAACGGGGACGCTGAAAGGTGGCTCGGTCACTTTCACGACTTCGACGCTGGCGACGGGTGGTACAGACTCAATGAAAGCGGTGTACGGCGGTGACTCGAACTTTGCCGGCAGCACGTCAAACGTAGTGAGCCAGGTGGTAAACAAAGCGGCTACAACGACCGCTTTGACTTCCTCGGAGAATCCGTCGAATGCCGGGCAGTCCGTGACCTTTACGGCGAGCGTGGCGCCACAGTTCAGCGGTAAGGTCACCGGCAGCGTGGCGTTTTACAATGGAAGCACGAAGCTCGGCTCTGCATCGCTTTCCGGAGGTGTGGCTCGCTACACGAACACAAAGTTAGCCGTCGGCACCGACTCGATTACAGCAGCCTATAACGGCAGCAGCTCATTCACGACCAGCACCTCAAGCGTACTGAGCCAAACGGTGGGTAGCGGAACATTCGTTCATTCCACGTTGACCTGGGATGGCCTCACGCGTCATTACGAGGTTTTTCTGCCAACGGTTCTCCCTGCGAATCCGCCCATGGTCCTCATGCTGCACGGAACAAACTTCGATGTTCCACCGGCAAACCCCAGTACGCTGGAGTGGGGCTGGGAAACGGTTGCCAACCAGTACGGTTTTATCCTGGTTCAACCAGCCTCTACCTACGACCCAGTGTCGGGTCAGTGGAACTGGAACGCGTATTTCATGGACGGAGCATTCCCTGCGCCCGCGCCCGACGACTCTGGCTTCTTGCGGCAGTTGATCGTCAATCTGAAAGCTCAGTACAGCGTGGATCCCAAGCGCGTTTACGTTGCCGGATTCTCCTCGGGTGCGCAAATGGCGGAGCGTGTCGGCGTTGAAATTTCAGATCTGGTAGCCGCCATAGCTCCCACCTCGGGCCAGCTCGTGGGTCAGCATGTTCCTCCGCCGACCTTGCCGGGCCCAGCGCTCGATCCTATTTCCGTGCAGGAGTGGCACGGGACGCTGGATGCAGGTCTGCCTCCCTGCAACTACGGCACTACTAAGTATTCTGGTTATATTTTCACGCTGGACACGGTCGATGACACATTCAACTATTGGGTGCAACAGAATTCCTGCGCGAAGCTTCAAACAACGCAGCCTCTCTGCGTAAATGACGCGCCCAATCCGAGCTCGACAGGTAATGATGCCACCAGCTGCGTGGCGAGCAATATCGAAATACAATTCATTTGGGAACCCAATATCGGGCACTCCTACGTGGAAAAGAACAACACCACCCGCTGGCTGTTCTTTGCCGCTCATCCGAAGCAATGACGTGGTCGGGGTAGAGAGAGGTCGATTTCAAGTTTTGCGGAGATCATAGAGGTCGAAAGGGAAACAGAACCCTGGGGACAATCAATCATGGGAGTCGAGCAGCCGTCAGTCAGCAGCGAAATGATGAAGGAATTGACCGGCTATATTGCGGAAAAGGTCATTAAGGGTAAGAGTAAAATCACCGAGGACACGCCGCTGGTCTCTTCCGGTCTAATCGATTCTTTCGCGCTGATCGACATCTTCTTGGAGCTCCAAAGGATCGCCGGCCGCAAGGTTCCGGCCAGCAAGGTACAAGCGAAAGATATGGACACCGTGCGCCTGATGTTCGCCACCGCGCAGAGGTTTGGTAAGCCAGTCAAGAACTGAAATCGCGGTGGTTAGAAAGCAAATTGCAGTAAGAACCTCGGCCTCTAGCAGGCATCCCTTGGGCCGAGTGGGCTAACTTCTGCGGCCTGACTTCTGCATGCCGTCATTGCTCTCGGTTGGCCAACATCTCGGTAATCTTCCCACGATCAATTTTGCCGTTCACATTTAAGGGAATCTGTGGGAAGTGATAAATCCGGCTGGGAACCATGTAGCGTGGCAGTTTGGTTTCACAAGCGGCGATGATTTGCTCGTTGCGGGCGGGGTCAGATCCAGACAGCACCCCGACGATCCCGGAAGCTGAACCCTCCGACAGCGGCCACGGAATCGCAACCGCCAATTCGGTGCGGGCCGCTTCCCGCAATACCAGGTCAATCTCCTGCAACTCCACGCGATATCCGTTTACCTTCACCTGAAAATCGCGGCGGCCGAGGTAGAACAGGCATCCCCGTTCATCTTGCCGGACCAAGTCCCCAGTGCGGTACCACACTTGATCACCAGTGTGCTTCAGGCGAACGAAACTCCTCGCCGTCTTTTCAGAATCGTTAAGGTACCCGCGGGTTACCTGCGATCCACCCAGGCATAACTCGCCGCTTTCGCCGGGCGGCACCAGCTCGAGATCCTCGTTCACAGCGCATACTTGTTGCCCGTCAAACGGCCAGCCGATAGGCACCAACCCGCGCACGCACTCCGCCGGCGAAGTTGCCGAATCCCAGCGGTAGTACGTGATGGCGATGGTCGCCTCGGTAGGCCCGTACAGGTTCTCCAGGAGGGAGTTGTTCGCCGCCTGTTGCCACGCCATGGCCAGGCTCGAAGAAAGCGCTTCCCCACAAAAGAGGCTCCAACGCAAAGTGGGAAATGCGCCCGGCTCCAACAATCCCAGCTTCGAAGCAAACATGGCCACCGAGGGAACCGAGAACCAGACCGTCAGCTCCTTCTCGTCCACAAGAGTCGCTGGAGTGAGGGTCTGCTCGGCATAAGGACAAAGCGTTGCCCCGGCATCCCAACAGGTAAACAGATCATGTACGCTGAGATCGAAGGTAAGGTCGAAGTTCTGCGAACAACGATCTCCGCCATGAATGCCAAAACGCTTCGCGGCATACTCCATGTATGCGACGGCATTCGATTGGCTGACAGCCACTCCTTTTGGCTCCCCCGTGCTGCCAGAAGTAAACAGCAGATAGGCGGTATCGCTCCCGTCGACAATGGGGTCGCACGGATCCGCGATCTTTGATAGCTGTCCTGCCGGCATGACACGATGCAGTGCCAGAGGTTGGTTTCCTGGTTCCCACCCGGAGTCGGGGATGATCAGCGTCAGCGGTTTGTCCAGACGCTTAAGCAACGACTCCAGCGCGGCCGCGCACTCCTCTCCCACCACCAGGGTTTGGCACCCGGATGCTCGCAGCATGACAAGCGTCCTCTCCGGAGGGAACTTGGGATTGAGAGGCACATAGCCTCGGCCGCTGCCCAAAACCCCTAAAATCCCGCCGTACGCCCCAACACTTCGGTTGGCCAATACCGCAACTACCTTCTCGGAGGGGTCGAGAATGTCTTTGAGGCAAGCCGTGATCCTCCCGGCGAAACTCCAGAGTTGCTCATAGCTCAGCGTTCGTCCACCAATTTCGATCGCTGGCCTGCTGGGATTCGTCAGCAGAGAACGAAAAAAACCGCTGATCAAGCTTCTCGATTGTTGTGGCGGAGCCATCAGTTCCCTGAGGTTTGTTTGAACAGATTCGGTTGCATCGAATCGCTACTTACCCCGAATACCCAAAGCCGGACCAGAAGTATTTGCCGCTGTCGAGCTGGCCGGATGCTCCAGGATGTCGAAGAGTCGGTCGGCGACAATCTGGTTACCCTCTGGCTTTAAGTGCGATATGCCCACATAGAGCGAACTCTTCTGCTCATCCAGAAGATCCCCAAGGTAATGGAAATCCGGGTGGTTCAATTTCAGCCCTCTCTTGTAAACATCCTGGTACATCGACCCCAGGTTCGGAAACTTCTGATATTCCATTCGCAAGACCTGTTGCTCATAAGGCGTCAATTCCTTATGCCCGACCGCCATATTCGGATACCAGGCGAAGATTGCGCGGAAGCCATACTGCTTTGCCAGCAGGTCCACGATGTCCATGTTTTGTTCGTAGTTTTCGACCACCGCGGCAGAAAGCGTATCCGTGTCCCGCGCAGCCACAGCTACGTCGTCTTTCTTATTGTGGAAGGGCTCTCGGATGGCAATCTTCTCGAGCAAACGATAGGTGTTGGTCTGGCGAAAGTAGGAAAATCCGGCTTTCTGCGAAGCGCCCCACTTGTCCAGAAAATTCTTGAATGAGTTGTAGTTGCTGTGCAAATCCGCTCGTCCGCTCTGATAAGCGGCGAATGCCTCGGTCCCCCCGTCGTAAAAGAGCACGACATCCGGCTTCCGAGTGGTGTGTTTGAGTTGCTCAATTAGTCCGATCATTTCCTGTGAGTTGGCCCAGCCCTTTTCGGCGTAGTTCACAATGCAGACCGGCCTGCCGGCTTTCTCATAGTCTCGCGCCACGAATGAGGGGATGGTTTCATCGTCTGGCGCACCCGCTCCCCACATCACGGAATCGCCGAACATCCAGATGGTGAAGGTCTTGTCATCGCACTGCGTGTGCAATGTTCGGCGGACGCCGTCCTGATTGATGGAAAGCACTTCGCCCTGATAAGGAGCACGGCGCCAAAGTACGTACTGGTGGTAGCTGACTTTGTTGGCTTGCTCGAATTCCTTCCAATACCTGCGCTCCGCAGCACTTCCGCCCTCAGCCAACTCCAACTTGACAGCTGGCTCCATCACGTCTCGCGCAGCGGGGAGGTAACGCCGATAAGAATAAAATTCGACAGCGCCCAGCAGAACCACGCCCAGGGTCACGGCGACGCAAAGGCGGACGGCAAAATATTTGAGAAGGGATTTGTAGTGCGTCGTGGGCGTTTGACGACTGTCCACTGTCCGCTCACTTTCCGTTAATGTCACAAACGGCTGAACCTCACTCATCCGCTCCAAACCTGACAAAATGCTAGCACACGCTGTTTGCTTCCTGAACCTCACGGGTGATCGCTGAGCTAATTCTCCTTCCGCACCCTAGAACAGCGCGTACATGACGGGGCTGGTCTCGGCCTGTCCCGGCTGAAAAATCACGCTCAAGTAGAGAGCCAGAACAACGACCACCGGCGTAATCCACACCCAGCGTTCGTTGGCCAAGGTCCCGAGTAGAGTTCGCGGAGCGCCCGGTGCGCTTTCTGCACGGCGGAGTGCGGATTCTCCCAAGCGATCGAGTAGTTCTCCGCTACCGATGACCGCGAAGTACCCGCCCGCCGCCAACAACGTCATCAGGTAAAAGCTGTGGTCCAGAGTCAGTTGCCGGTAAGTATGCAGCGAAGCCAGAGCCTTCAGCATAGCCAATGCCTGCCTGACGTTCTCTGCGCGAAAGAAAATGTAGCCGATGCATACTGCCGAAAATGTCAGCCACCACGAGATTCCCGTCGCCAGGGCTCCGGACCAATCGAATCCCATGTGATTGCGGAATTCCTGCCACTGCCGGTGCAGCACCAGCAAAAGCCCGTGGTAGGTACCCCACATCATGAGCAGAAAGCCTCCTTTTTCCCCCGCAGTAACGTGCCACACTCCGAAGACAAACATTGCTATCACCAGCGATAGGTTGCGCCACCACACCTCCCGCCGCATGGTTGCGAGGGGCAGAAAAATAAAATCGCGAATCCAGAATGACAGCGACATATGCCACCGCGTCCAGAAGACGGCTGGCGTAGTCGACAGATAGGGCCGGTTGAAGTTCTCGTGCAACTGGATCCCAAACAAGCGCGCCATCCCAATCACAATATGAGAGAACCCGCAGAAGCTGAAGTATAGCTGGAACGCGTAAGCGATAATCATGCTCCAGACATCGATACCGCTCAATCGTCCCGCCGCATTCCCGAAAGCCGAGTGGTCAAAAACCGCGTCAACGCCCGCTCCCGAGTACAGTCCGCCGCTCATGACCCCTGCGAGAATCGCCATGAAGATACCAATCGAAACGCGGCGCACCCCGGTCTTCAAGTCGTCATCGGTTACGGACCAATCCTGGCGGAATTGCGGCAGCATGCTCGACATCCGGCAGATCGGCCCCTGCAAGACCGTTGGCCAAAACGACATGTACAGGCAAAACTCCAGCAGGGTCGGATTTAACTCTTCTTCGCGATAAAGCTCCAGCAGATAACTCATCGCTTGGAACGTCCAGAAGGAGATCCCCGCCGGGAACAAAATTCGTTTGAGCAGCAAAAGCGGTGAACCGGGCGGCGCGAAAGTAGCCATCAAGGGCAGGTATTTAAAAACGCTCAGCAGCGCCAGATTGAGAATGATTCCAGTCCACAGCCGCGCGGCGGTGATGTGCTTCTTGAGCCACTCGCCTAAGGCATAGTTCATCAACGAGCTGAACAGCAGCACGACGATCAACCACGATCCCCAGCTCAAATAGAAGAGCCAGCTGGCCACGAGATAAAGCGATTCGCGGGCGGTGACCGAACGGAGTCGCATCGCCACCAACCACACCACCACCACACCAATCCCATACGCGAGGAGTTCTATTGTCATCGGTGGCTGTCGAAGCCTTGAAATTCAAGTGTTAATGCTGGGGAACTTCCAGTAATTTTCATGCTCTCGCGGGAAACACAGGTTGTCAACCCATCCGATAGTCTGATTCCACGCACTCGACGGCACGAGCTAGCTACCAGAGCCGCATGGTTAGCTGATTCCTGAGGAGGTAATCACTTAGGTGATTCGTAACTAGGTAACTTAGGCAGCCATTCCGACGGTTCGGTGGCTACCTCGTTCCCCACATATTTTCTCTCCTTGCAAGCACGCCTGGGTGGTCCCTTTCTGTCTTCACTTCGTTGTGTGTCCTTCTGAGTAGAAGAGCACTTACTTCCTGTCTACCTTAAGGACACGACCTACGGTTATCTACTTAGGATGACTGAGCCTCGCTACAGTTCGGTATGAACGCCGGACCCAAATGACCAGGGTCCTCTAGATCCAGATCGAGGTTCAGTTCATGTTTCTGCAAGGAGCATCCCCAAGCTTCTCGCCCTCGCGACGTTGGCTCCCTTCAGGCCCCCAGCGCATCGTTGTACTCGTGCTCGCGTGTTCGGTGTTGACCATGACGGTCGGCTGCGGCACGAATAGTTGGACCCAGACCACTCAGGGCACTCAGAGTGCATCGCAGATTCAAGTCGTGGTTTGGCCTCGCACCGTGATGTTGGGTCCAGCCGTGCAGCAGCGATTCATTGCCACCGTGCGAGGAACCAGCAACTCTGCCGTGATCTGGTCGGCGTCGGCCGGTTCGATCTCCACCGACGGCACCTTCACCGCGCCCCACGCAAGCAACGGAACCCGCATCGCCATTGCGGCAACGAGCGCCATCGACCCGACTCAACGTGCAACCAGCTTGGTAACTATCCAGAGAGCATCTCGACTCGCGGTCGCGACATCATCACTGGGCGGAGCAGTGGTCAATACCGCCTACGACGCGAATCTGTCTGCGAGCGGCGGAACTCCGCCTTACCGATGGACAATTTCCGGAGGGTCCCTTGCGCCCGGTATCCAGCTGCGGGCCACGACTGGGGCACTCGCGGGTACGACCACCCAACCGGGTGCGTATTCTTTCACGGCAAAGGTCACAGATGTCGCGTCTAACTCCGCGACGCAGAGCTTCACTCTGGCCGTGTCGGCCGCCACAACTGGCAATTTTGACGGGCCTGCCGAGCTACCCCGCGTGTACCTGCAGACCACGCTGGCTGACACTCCTGCCCCTGGTTCCACGATCACCGTGAATGCAGGTGGCGACCTGCAAGCTGCGTTGGACAAGGCAAACTGCGGAGACACCATCGAGTTGCAGGCAGGCGCGACCTTTACTGGGGGCCACTACACGCTGCCGGCGAAGGCGTGTGATGACCAGCACTGGATCATCGTCCGCACCAGCGCTCCCGATGCCAGCCTGCCGCCCGAGGGCACGCGCATGACTCCATGCTACGCGGGAGTCGCGTCCCTGCCCGGCCGGCCTGCGTTTGTCTGCACCTCGACGCAGAAAGTTCTGGCGACGATTGTTTACTTGGGCACCGGGGACGGTCCCGTCATTTTTGGTGACGGCGCCAACCACTACCGCCTGCTCGGGCTGGAAATTACGCGTCCCGTCGGTGGCATGCCCGTGGGCGCTCTTATTTCCCCAAACGGCTCCATGGACCGGATCGTCCTTGATCGCCTCTACATTCACGGCACGCCAACGGATGAGACCCGGCGCGGGGTCAGGTTGAGTGGCGCAACGAACATGGCGATCCAGGATTCTTATATTTCCGACTTTCACTGCAACTCGCATGGCACTTGCGTCGATTCGCAGGCGATCTCCGGCGGACTAGGCTCATTGCCAATGGGGCCATACAGAATCGTCAACAACTTTCTGGAAGCGGCAGGCGAAAACATAATCTTTGGTGGAGGCAAGGCAACCCTAGCCCCAACTGACATTGAGGTTCGCCGCAATCACATGTTCAAGCCGATGATCTGGAAGCAGGGTCAGCCTGGCTTCATCGGCGTCACCGTAATCGTAAAAAATCACTTCGAACTGAAGAATGCGCAGCGTGTTCTATTCGAGGGCAATATCCTGGAAAATAGCTGGGGCGGCTTTACCCAGTTTGGCTATTCCATACTACTCACGCCTAAAAACCAAGACATCAACGGTGAGAACGTTTGTCCGCTCTGTAGGGTCACGGACGTGACCGTGCGCTATGTCACGATCAGTCACGTCGGCGGAGTCTTCGAGATCTCGAATGGGCTTTCGGATGCTGGGGGCCCCCCGCTCGAAGGCCAGCGGTACAGTATCCATGATGTAATCGCAGACGATATCGACGGACCAGCGTACAACGGTCACGGCACCTTCGCCCAGGTTTCCACGATCGCCCGGCCGCTGCTCCAGAGCGTAGCGATCAACCACGTCACGGCTTTCCCGACCCGCACGATGCTTAACATCGGGGGGCCGAACAGCGAGAAGATACCCGGCTTCGTGTTCACCAATAACATTATCACCAGCGGTCAGTACCCGGTCTGGTCCACCGGTCACGATGGACGCTCCAACTGTGCCTACTCTGACATACCCGTGCAAACCGTGCAGCGGTGCTTCTCTGGATACGTCTTTTCAAACAATGCTATCCTCGGATCTCCGTCCAATTACCCGCCGTCCTCGTGGCCAAGCGGTAATATTTTTTCTTCCACCGAAGCAATTGGCTTCGTGAACTTCAATGGCGGCAACGGCGGCGACTACCACCTTTTGTCGTCTAGCCAAGCGAAGGGCCAGACCACCGACGGTGGAGACCTCGGCGCCGACGTGGACGCCGTCCTCAGTACTATCGACGGAGTGCAGTAAGCTCTCCGCCATCGTAGAGAGGTGGACGTCACGGCTGGAAATTGCGGTTGAGCTAAGGCCTGCGATCCGCGCCAGCGTGCAGCCCCTGGTAGACCCTATGCGAGCTGCTTCGAGAACAGGCTTTGACCCGTATTGACCTGCTCAAGATGGACATCGAAGGCAGCGAAGCGCTTCTCTCCACCTCACCCGATGTGCTTCGAATAATTCGGAGAATCGCCCTTGAATACCACCGTGATTGCGCAACTCATACGAAACTGCAAAGCTTTGATCGACTCCGCCACGCGGGATTCGAAGTGATTCGGGACATCCAAGGCCATTTGGGACACGGTGTCGCGGAAGCGGTGATGTCACCGGCTCTGGCGTCTGCCGATTAGTCCTGTCCCGGTCAGCTATCCAGTGCGTTAAATTTGCCAAAGGGGCTATCATCACTCGCACCCCCATGGTCGCCTGCCAGCCTCCAGCAGTGATGCGGACATGAAGCGATTGTGAACCTGTCCTGATTGCGAATCCCGGGATGAGCTCCTCCTTGCAGTGATTCTCTGAAGCCTTTCGCGGGCGCCATTCTGTCCAACAGGAACTCCGCAAGAAACTTGCACAGTCGCAGCTCGCACAGCAAAATGGTAGCGGACCAACGCGACCATCCCGTGACCGCCGGTACTCACCGAAGTTGCGCTCCTGTATTCGTAGTGGGCAGCCCTCGTTCGGGCACGACGCTTCTCTACGACATGCTGCTCTCGGCCGGGGGCTTTGCTCTCTACCTGGGCGAGTCCAGCATTTTCAACGTTGTGGCTCCGCGCTTTGGTGATCTTCGTGCCCGCCGCAATCGCGAGAAGATGCTGGAAGTCTGGCTGGGGAGCCGGCTCTTCCGCGTTTCCGGGCTAGGGCGGGAGGAAGTCGAAAACAAGATTCTTTCCGAGTGCCGCAATCCCGGCGACTTTCTCCGAATCGTAATGGACGCGTTGGCGCGGAAGCAGAACGCCCAGCGCTGGGCCGGCAATACTCCTGAGGAAATCCTGTATCTCCCGTTTATCAAGCAAACCATCCCTAATGCTCTTTTCATCCATGTCTTGCGCGACGGCCGGGATGTTGCGCTGTCACTGTCGCGCAGGCGCTACATCCGCCCCTTCCCCTGGAAAGAACGTGAGACCACTGTAGGGGCTGCGATCTATTGGGCTTGGATCGTTGAAAGAGGAAGGCGATTGGGCCAGGAGTTGGGAGCGGATTATACAGAGATCCATTTTGAACAACTCGTGGCCGAGCCGCAGATTGCGCTCGCCAGATTGAGTTCCTTTCTCGACCATGCGTTGGACTACGAGCGCATTCAGCGCGTTGCTCTGGGCTCCGTCGCCAAACCCAACACTTCCTTCAAAACGGTGCCAGAAGCCGAGTTCAATCCGGTCGGACGGTGGAAAGAACAGTTGACGCCAAGGCAGCTCACGCGGATTGAAGGACTAATCGGCGCCACCTTGACGGACCTGGGATATCCCCTGGTCACTCCTGGGAAAGAAGCTGGGAACCGGCTCGAACTGGCGGGCAGGCTCTTTCTCTACCGGCGGTTCTTTGACCTCAAACTCCGATGGAAAAACAGTGCAATCGTTCGTCTTTTTCGCCCCGAACTAACATCCCACGAAGTGGACGAGATCGTCATCGCCGACGAAATGGCAGCCGCCAAACTAGGCTCCACGTCCGTGCAGGTTCCTTAGTCGCTCAGTGGGAGGTTGCGTGGGATCGCGGTTCGGTGCATCACGAGCAAATCCCCAACACCCGTGAGCCAACTCTCAAACTCCAGCAGACTCCGGCGTGTAGTATCCACCAGTCTGGGAAGGAGTAGAGCGTTGCTCTTTGAGCTGGCCAGCCCCGGGTCACACGTGGTCGCTGAAACCACGCCCTCGCTGAGGAGCCAGGGAAGAAACTTTGGGTCGTGCGCGCCGCTGGGATAGCAGAAGTGTACAAACTGATGGAGGCCAGAACGGCGCAAACTCTCCCGGTTGTCCCGGATCTCTCTTCGAAACAAAGCCTCGTCCTTGGGCATGCGGTGACGATGAGTGTGCAATTGGAAGTCCACTCCTTGTTGCGCCAATAGTGCGACCTCCTGAGGAGACATGACCTGCAAGATGCGCTTTGCCACAAGCGCCTCGTAATCAATCTCCAACAATGCCGCCAAGCGGCTGGCCAGTTCGTTCTTCTGTGAACCGGTCCAGTTCTCTCGTTCCGAAATCTCCTCCAAACTTCGCACAATGGCCTGCCTTCTGGCTTCGGTTCTCAGGTCCATGATCGGGCTCAACCCGAGAGCCTGTCCCTTGTCCAGGAGCGCTCCTCGGCGCTTCCAAAGCATGTAGGAACAGATCAGGTTGAACACGGGCCGAGGATTTTCGCTGTAGTACGTGGTTTGATAAACCGTGAAGGGAAATCCAGAGCGCTTCAGCAGAGGATACGCCAGTTTGTAGAAATCATAGGTGCCGTCGTCGAAGGTGATGGCCACACTGCGTGGCGGCAGAGCACCGGCATAAAGCTGCCGAAGGCCCTCGCCGAGCGGAAGCACGTTGTATCTACCATTTCGCAGAAGCTCAAGCCGCTGCTCCAAACGCGCGGGCTCGAGGTAGAGCGCCGGGCGCCATTGGTGCTCATCTTCAAGGGCGATCCCGTGATAGCAAAGGATCAAAAGCCGTGCGCGCCGCCAGCGGCTGTCGCCCACCAGCCGGAAAACGCCAGCGCTTTTCAACAAGTGTAGCGCCGCACGCCGAATGGAGTTTCGCATCTAACTCAGACTTGGGGTACGGGCTGTGTGATCTATCTCGGGCCCGCTTGCGCTTCAGAGCGAATCGCTGGAGCCGGAGCGGGCCGTCGCGGCCGCAACACCTTCATGAATGTCCCCCTGACCGACAGGCACTTCGCCATCCAGGAATACCCGCGTCCATATCTCCAGATTGAGCAACCGCCAAATGCGGCTGCCGTGATCGACTCGCTTGGTACGGTGTTCCACAAACAGACGCTTTACTATCTCCGGCTCAAACAGACCGCGTTCCACCGAGCGGGGACTGAGGAGCAGGCGCTCAAGATCATCCAACTGCGGACCGGCGAGCCAAAACGCCCACGGCGTGGGAAAGCCCATTTTCTGCCGGTACACGATGTCATGGGGCAACAAGTCTTCCACGGCCGACTTAAGGATGAATTTGCCCGCCAATCCTTTGATCGCGAATCGAGCTGGAATGCCCGCCGTGAATTCCACGAGCTCATGGTCGAGAAACGGCACGCGGCTCTCGATCGAGGCCGCCATGCTCATCTGGTCCTGCTTCATCAGTAGCTCCACCAGATAAGTCTTGATGTCGGTATACAACAACCGATGCAGAAAATCGCCAGAAGAGCCCTCCCACGCACGCATCGAGCCCGCATAAGCATTGTCCGCAGCAGCGCGGGCCGATTCTGTGAGCAGCTCGTCTTGCTCCGCCGCCGAAAACGCGGAATAGAAGTTATCAAAATAGAATGACGGCCAGGATGACCCATCGCGCCCCAAAAACGTGTGCTCCAGCTTGCGCCGCAGCGTGGCCCCCAGCGGCCCCGCTTGAATTCCGTTTCGTATCCCCTGTCGGAAGGATGCGGGAGTCACTGACCGGTAGATGTTGTCCATGCGGGAGTTCAGCAGCGTCCAGGCATAACGCGTATACCCCGCCAAAGTTTCGTCACTGCCCTCGCCGGTCAAAACCACGGTCACGCGTTGCCTTGCCAGTTGCGCCACGAAGTAGAGCGACACGCTGGAAGGCCAGACAATGGGCTCATCCTCGTGCCAGATCAATTTAGGTAAGGACGAGAAAAAACCCTCGCGGCTGAGCGTCACCTCGTGATGATTCGAACCGATGTGTTCGGCCACCCGCCGGGCATAGGGCAATTCGCTAAACGCCTCCTCGCCGTATCCCACCGAAAAGGTTTCAATCGGCTCCCGGTGGATCTTGGTGATCAGGGCGGCAACGGCACTGGAGTCCAAACCGCCGCTGAGAAAGACGCCCAGCGGCACATCGCTCATCAGGTGGCTGCCGACGCACTGTTCCAGCAGATCGCGGTAACCCTGGACGTAGTAGCTGCGAGGATGCGCGCTGGTATCCGCGGCAGCTGGCAAATCCCAATAGGGCTCGATCTTCAACTGGCCGTGCTCATCGAGCTCAAGCGTATGCCCGGGCATCAGCTTGTGAATCCCGGCAAACATCGTTTCCGTTCCAGAGATGTAGCCGAACGCAAGATACTCAGCCAATGTCCTGCGATTAAACTCGCGTCTGCTTCCTGGGTAAGCCAGGATCGCCTTAATCTCCGATCCAAAGAGAAATGTCTTACCGTCGAACCGGTAATAAAAGGGCTTGATGCCCAGGCGATCGCGCGCCGCGAACAGCCGCCGCGCACGCCGGTCCCAAACCGCAAACGCGAACATGCCGCGAAGATGCTGCACGCAATCGCGGCCATATTGTTCGTAGAGATGGACGATCGTTTCCGTGTCGCTTTTCGTCCGGTAGTGGTGTCCGTGACTCTCTAGATCAACGCGCAATTCGCTGTGGTTGTAGATTTCGCCGTTGTATACGATCCACAGGTTCTCGTCTTCGTTTGTGATTGGCTGATGCCCGGTCTGAATGTCGATGATGCTCAATCGCCGCATTGCGAGGCCGATGTTACCTTCGACGAAGAAGCCGTCGTCGTCGGGACCGCGGTGCGCGATCTGCTGGTTCATGTGCGCGAGCGCGCCGCGATCCACTCCCTGGCGCGCGTCGGGATAAAAAATGCCGCAGATTCCGCACATGTTACTGGCCAGTTTCTTTCAGATCGGACACAACAGTCATTCCGGTTTCGGTCGCAATTTCTGCGAGCGAGCCATTGAATTCGATCGCGTCTTTGTCCGAAGAAAACACTTGTGTCACTGGACCCTCTTCGATGATCTCGGATCGCAGGACACGCCGCTTCGAAAAAAAAACACGATGCCCACCACCTGCATCCAAATAGCTTCCGTTGCAGAGAATGAGCGTCCGCCTGCCATTCTCGACTCCCCAATAGAGAAAATCGGCGTCGCTCGACCACGGACCGAGAGACCACGACCCATTCTGCCACCGGAACACGACGGTGTGCTCCTCCTCAGGCTGTGTGTAACGATAACCGCGAGCGTTTGACGCCCCGGCTTCTGCCGTTATGCTGTTCAACTGCCCCAGGCCCGCAGTGGCGCTCGGGAGGGGAACCATCCATGTTACGAACTCCGCCGGCAACTCCGCCATAGAACTGAAGTGCAGAGAAAACGCAGGCTCTTTGCGGCCATACGTCGGGGACCAGGAATCGCGCCGTATCTCCCGCGTCCACTCCACAGGGCTTGCCGTCAGAAATGCAATCTCCGGCACGCCGTTGGCGTTCAAAAAGACACCGCAACACTCGTCCGCTTTCGGTTCGGGATGCAAACCAGGGGCGAGATGCCAGAAGAGATCAAGCTGATGTTTGCCGGTGCCCTCCGCAACATCGCGTACGAGCCAGAACCCCAACTTTAAGCTGAACACCCAACGGCGGTGCACCACGGGCGCCGTCAGGCGATTATAGCTGTCGTGACTTCCAGTAAAGAGATCGAACATTTCTCCGGTAATCCAGCCTTCCACCTTGACTTTGGGCCAGCGCCTCCAGGCAAACGGCCCGGCTGGTTCAGCTTGGTCGAGACCATCCACGCACAGCGTATTGTGCGACGCGGTGCCCCGAAACTGATTGCGCAGATCGCCCTCGCCCACGTACTCGCATGTCCCGAGATCAATAAGCAGCGGCAGTCCCTTATGGTTGGCGCAGAGGCTGAGAATATCAGCATGACCATGTCCAGCCCCGGCGCCACCTTGCGGTCCGCCATCAATCACCAACTGCCGGCCAGGTCCGGCATTCGCCATCAAATACAAACCGCTCGCAGTCAGCGCCGCTGACTTCGCTTCTGCCGACTTCGCCGTCACTTGGTCGAAGCGCGACAGCCCTTCTGGGCCCAGCAACCAGAGAGTCTCCTCGCGCGCGCCTCCGGCCACATCCTTAAAATCCCCCCGTCCGAACAGAACCGCTCCCGTGGCAAGCGGATCAAGCATGTGTTCGCCGCGGTTGCGGCGTGGATCGAACACGCGGCCGCCATCGTCGTCACCCAGTCCCGGTGGCGGTCCAGCACGGCCTAGAAGGCAGAGTGCATCAAGCATTTTCTCGATGGTGGTTTCGAACTCCTGTGGTATGGGAACTTGGTTGACCGAGGCCAGAATGACTGCATGCAGAAAGAGGTCAAGCGCGTAGACGTGATAGTAAACGGACCGTTCAAAGTGTAACCCGTCACCCTGCACCTGCCGCTGCGCCTGCTTGAGCACGACGTTCCAGCCGCGCTGCTTCCAGCGTGCTGCGAAACGCAATTGCGGGCACAGAGTTCCGATAAAGAACAGCGCTACCGCCTCGCCCAGCAGGTGCGTGTTGGGCGAGAAATAAGTAGAGAGATAGGTTTCGATATGCCGGCCGCTGATTCCCATGGCGCGCAGCCACTGGTCCTGGAAATCCGGTGGCATAGTCGCACTTTCCTCTAGTAGAAAATAAACCCAAAGCCACGACAAGCTGCGAAACGCAACCTCCAGACTGCTGGCCCAATTAATGCCGATTGGATAAGGATTCTCCGCGTGCCACTGCCGCCACTGCTGAAACAGCTCCGCTGCGAATCGCTTTTCCCCCGTCAGCCGGAAGGCCTTTGCCAGCGTGAGCCAGTGCTGGTGACGGTTCAACTCCCATGTAATTTTTGAATCTCCAACCTCTGCAAAATCGAGGTAGGGAACCTGGAACCAGGGCTTGCGGGGTGCGCGCTTGCCGTGCACGCGGTCAAGGCGCCAGTCAATGGGATCGCCATATTCGAGCCCGTGGTAGCCGAGAAGGTCGAAACGA
>Ga0210408_10000286_pt1 | contig 71423 bp, 55 predicted proteins | sample IncBWH4MmetaG_FD_155471 | JGI IMG/M metagenome (GOLD analysis project Ga0210408, IMG submission 155471) | Forest soil microbial communities from Barre Woods Harvard Forest LTER site, Petersham, Massachusetts, United States - Inc-BW-H-4-M | ecosystem: Environmental > Terrestrial > Soil >... | reverse complement strand
CATTAGCCTGTACTTGCCTCTACCGCGGATTCTGCATCCTTACCCGGAGGTGCGCTTCGACGCTAAGCACTCAAGGTAAGAGCCGTATGCGCTAAAGTGCGCCAGTACGGATCCGCGCGGGGGGCGGTGAGAAATCCTCGTCCCTACCGCAACAAGCAGAGGTCAGGAATCGGGAGATCCACGGCAAGCCGGGACAGGTCCGATGATCGGAACTGCCAAACCTTGCCCAAAGAATCTTGATCTACGGTATTTTCCTTACATTTTGGGGTAATCTGAGGTTACTTTCGGAGTAATCCCAGTACAGTCGTAGGTCCTTAGTAACTCTTCAGGCAAAATAGTGAACCGTGTGCATCAACACCACAATAACTTGTGGTAGAAGAGGACACTAGATACAAAGCTTTGGGATTGTTCAGGCACGAAAGTCCAATGTACCCCTGGAAAACACAAAGAATACGGGTCGAAACCGGAAGTTCTTACTTGACCTGCCAGTATTAACCTAGTTATAACTCGCTTGACCTGAAGTTTTCCCCCCGAGAAAACAACAACGGATGTTTCGCCGCAGGCCTCATTTTCGATGAGGGGGCCCGACAACCCACTGTGGAAAGGCTACAAGTTATGGCAGCAGATTCGCGTGAGGTAATGAATATTCGCCAGGCTTCGCAGTACCTGGGGGTCAGTCCTGACACTCTCTACAAGTACGTCACGGAAGAAAAAATTCCTGCTTTCAAACTGGGAAACCGTTGGAAGTTCAAGAAGACGATCCTGGACCAGTGGATGGAGCAAAAGAGCACGATGAACATGAGCAGCGCCAAAAAGAAGCCGAAGGCGGCGCGCGCAGTGTCGGGAAGATAAAAAAATCGGGGACAAACTCAGGAAACAACAGAGAAGGCGGACGGCATGTTTGGATTAGGCTCATCAAAATCGATTGTGGGATTGGACATAGGCTCCAGTTGCATTAAAGCGATTGAGCTGAAGCGCTCCAAGGGCGAGATCCATGTTTCACACCTGGGAGTAGAACCGCTGGCCAGCGACATTGTGGTGGATTCCATGATTGTTGATTCGGGCAGCGTTTCCAGCGCGATCAGCAAAATTTTCGGCGAGCACAACATCAAGACCAAGGCTGTAGCAACCTCGGTAAGCGGCCACTCGGTGATTGTCAAGAAGATCACGGTGCAGCCCATGACGGAAGCTGAGCTGGCGGACAGCATCACCACGGAGGCTGCGCAGCACATCCCATTTGATATTGCCGATGTCAATGTGGATTTCGACATTTTGAATCCTGACGACCAGGGTTCCCACATGGACGTGCTGCTGGTTGCCGTGAAGAAAGACAAGATCCTGAATTACACCAACGTCCTCTCGCTGGCTGGAAAGGCCCCCGGCGTGGTCGACATCGACGCTTTTGCCCTGCAGAACTGTTACGAATACAACTATCAACCCTCACCTGACTCCACTGTGGCCTTGTTGAACCTGGGCGCCAGCGTGATGAACATCAATATCGTAAAGGGTACAACCCCGCTGTTTACCCGCGACGTAAGCGTAGGCGGCAATCAGTATACGGATTCATTGCAGAAGGAACTGGACCTTAGCTTCGACGACGCTGAGTCGCTTAAGCTAGGCAAAAAAGTGGGCACGGTCAGCGAAGATGCAAAGCTGCCGATCCTGCAGCAGGTGACTGAGATCATTGTGCTCGAAATCCAGAAGACCTTCGACTTTTTCCGTGCCACCGCTTCGGGTGAGCACATTGAACGCATTTACCTGGCGGGAGGATCATCCAAGGTGCCGGGCCTGGTTGAGGCCTTGCGCCAGGAGTTTTCGCTGCCGGTTGAAGTCCTGAATCCCTTCCAGCGCATTGTGCCGCCGGCGGATTCCACTGAAAACGAAATCCTGGAGCAGAATCCGGGACAACTCGCTGTGGCTGTGGGATTGGCCCTGAGGAGCTTTGAAGATTTATGATCCGCATTAACCTACTTGGAATTCCCAGAGCGAAGCGTGGCAAGCGGGCAGCCGCTGCTGTGTCGGTACCCAGCGAAGGACCAAGCCCGGTGTTCATTGGGTTGGTCCTGTTCCTGGCGGTGGGCGCTGTGCTCGGTTACCTGTACCTCCAGGTCAACAAGGAGCACGACAAACTCCAAAATGATCTCAAGGCCGCCATTGCGGAGAACACGCGGCTGGCCGATGTAAAGGCCACCTACGAGAGAAACCTAAAACAAGTTGAGGCATTTAAGCTGCGGGCCCAGGCGATTGAGAAACTCCAGGCGGCGCAATCCGGGCCGGTCAATCTGTTGAACCTGGTGGCGGACACCATCAACAACACCGATGCCGTGTGGTTGCAGGCCATGACGGATGATGGCCGAAGCATTGATTTCACCGGCATGGCGCTGAGTCCTGATGCGGTCGCCGATTTGATGGTCAACCTGCAGAAGACCGGCGCCTTCCGAAGCGTGGAAATTAAAGAAACGTCACAGGACAACTCGGTGAAAGAAATACAGGCGTTCAGGTTCGAATTGATTTGCGAGAAAGCTACACAAGGCGCGCCCAGCGCGCAAAGTCCGCAAAGCACAGCAAGCAAAATCGAAAAAAAAGGATAGCGTAACGCTGCGTTACCGGCAGTAAGCGGGGATGGTTAGACATGGCGAAATTTGACGAACTCTCAATATTGGCAAAAACAGGGATCATGCTGGGAATCTTTCTTGCAATAGGCGGGGGTGTGTACTACTTCGTTTTGATGCCCAAGTATGAAGACAACAAGCAGCTTCGGTTAAGAGTGGCCGATAAACAGGCGGACAATGAGAAGTTGAGGGGCTTTGAGAAGAAACTGGATGACCTCAAGGTGGAAAGCATTCGTTTGCAAGCGCAGATCGAAGTCCAGAAAAAAATTGTTCCTGCGGACAAAGACGCGGATGAGTTCATCAAGCTGCTGCATGACACCGCCGCTACCGCAGGTATCGAGATCCGCCGCTACACAGCGATGGGCACTGCGGGCAAAGACTATTACATTGAGGTCCCGTTCCAGATTGATATCGATGGTCCTTACTATTCGGTGGTGAACTTCTTCGACCGGATCGCCAAGGCGGACCGCATTGTGAATATTTCCAACCTGCAAATGTCCAATACCAAGGAAACCTCTCCTGCGAAGGTCAAGGCAACGTATACCTATGCTCCAGGTGAAACCGTGGTAGCAAGTTGCACGGCGACTACATTCTTCAGCCTTGACCAGACAGCTACACCGGCAGCAGCGCTGCCGAAGAAGTAGATTGTAAAAAGGGAATCGATATGAAGCCGATACAAATTTTCGCGCTTGTAGCAGCCATGGCAGTGGCAACTGCGGCACAGAATACGAGCACAAGTACTCCCAACGCCGCTCCGTCGCCGGCGAAAAAACAAGAGCAGGATGCCTCGGGCAAGAAGACCCCTGGGGCCAAGAATGCTGCAACGCAGAAGAACACGACCGGGACAATGGGCCAGCCAGGAAAGCTCCAGGTGGTCATTCCCAAGGACAGTGGCCAGACAAAAATGCCGGGCAGCACGAGTCCGGCTGCCAAGACTGGAGCTGCCTCTAAGAATGGAACTAGTACGACTGGGGCCAAGACTACGAACCAGTCATCGGCCACAAAGTCTTTCACCCCGGCCACTGGCAGTGCGGTGAACAAGACTGGAAATAGTGCGGGTTCGAAGAGTGTTCAGCCGACGAGCGCCGCTTCCCAGCAAAACAATGCAAAAGGGAGCAAGAAATCACCCTTCGGCGCGTCCAGTGCCTCGAAGAAGCAACCTGTCTTGGCAGTCACTCCGGCATCCAAGCAGGCCAAAGGCTCGAAAACCAGTTCCACCGGAAAGAGCGTTACTGCTGGCGTCCCCAATGCGGGGAAAAAGACCCAGCCTAAAATTGTGCAGCAAAAACCCACGGTCAAATCAAATGTATCCGTGGCAACCAGGACGCCGGCGCGGGTATTTGGCGGTAAAAGACGCGATCCGTTTACCAGTCCGATCCGTGTGGCCTCTCCTACAGGGCCGATTCAGCCTCCGTGTTCCACGGGCAAACGCTGCCTTTCGGTCGCTGAGTTGACGGTACAGGGGACGGCGAAGGACACCGACGGCAAGATGATGGCAATCGTTGCCAGCAGCACACATCGCGCTTATTTTCTGCGGGAAAACGACCAGGTTTTCAATGGCAGCGTGCAGAAGATCACCGGCGATTCAGTGATTTTCCGGGAGTCGATTACCGACAATCTCGGGCGGCAGTCCACGCATGAAGTAGTGAAGAAGATCAATCCAAGTTAACAACGCAGGTAGGTGTTCAAGTAGTAAACAAGTAATTGCAGTTCGGGCCGAACCAGGGGAAGTAGTATAGCCGTCATAGGCTGAGCTAATTCCGCGGCTGAATGGGACGAGCAAACCCGCTGAAGCCGCGCACGCAACGCGGAGATCCGCCGAGGCGTGAGGAGACAATTTAATGATGAGGCACAAGCAACTGCTGGGAATCATTCTGCTGGCCGCTGTGACGACAACGGCGGCCACAGCTTCCGCTGCGCAACTGGCGGGAATCCGCGTGGAACACCACAACGACGTCAGTTTGGTTACCATTCGCGCGAACGGGGCATTTACTCATACCGAATATCGTCCGACCGACACCTTGATGCTGATTGACCTTGCAGGGGTATCCATTGCGCATCAGGACCCTGCAGTCCATAGCGTTTCCAGTCCAGGTGTAGAGTCGTACCGCATTGTCGGCTATCGTTCCGCGGGCGGTGCTGAGGTGGCCCGGATTGAGTTGAATCTTGCCAAGGGGGCCGGCGTAAAAGTCAGCGAGATTGAGAGCGGCGTAGAACTCCATGTGAGTGGCGTTCCGGCGAATACCGTGGCCCAACCCCAACCGGTGAAGGAAAGCATTAGCCCCTCTAGTGCTCTCCATGAGAGCGGTCGCATGAGCCACATCAGCAATATTGCTGTAGCTCGCGGCAAAGACAGCATCAATGTTGAGATTATGGGCAGCGGCCCCATGACAGCCAAGACCATGAAGCTGACCGCCCCTGACCGTGTGGTGCTCGACATCCCGAATTCCGTTTTGGATGGGCGCGCCCGAGAAATTCTGGTCAACAGCAGCGATGTGAAAGATGTGAGGGTTGCGCGCTACCAGGCAGTCCCTCCAGCTACACGAGTTGTGGTCGACATGGCTGCCATGCATGATTTTGAAGTGATGCCTGCAGCCAACAAACTTGTTCTTAAACTCAAGGCCTCTGATTCCGTTCGCAAGAGTGAACCCAGCGTGCCGACAACTGCTGCCGGTGTTCCGAAAGCGCGCGAAGCTGCGGTAACTCCAGCCTCGGTTGCAATCCCTGAAAAGTCCTCTGGTTCGCCGTCCATTCAACCGCTGTCGGTCCACGCAAAGACCCCGGACACGGCTAAGACCGAAGCCAAAGCGGAGAACACAGTTTCAACGCAAGCCAAAGCCCAGGAAGTCGCCATCGTCAACCCGACGTTTACAACTCGAGATGCGACACCAGGCGAAGCGAAGGAATTCCAGGAAGAGCCTTCCAGGGCCGACCATGCCGCATCGCACTTTGTCAGCAGTAATCTGCCAGCGCCCAGCGGTAACCGGCCAATTACCTTTCCAGTGAGCGCCAGCTTGGACGCTAAGCCGTCGGCAGTGAACGCAGCGCTTCAGCAGCAACAATCGCAGGCGGCGACCGCCTCGTCGGGTCAAATGTCGACTGGTTGCACCACCGGCCGCTACACCGGTGAGCCGGTCAATATGGACCTCAAAGACCTTGATCTGAAAGACTTTTTCCGATTCATCAAGGAGATCAGCGGTCTCAATGTGATTGTCGATCCGAGCGTGCACGGCGTGGTTACGATCGATGTCACGGACATACCTTGGGACCAGGCGCTGGCCCTTGTCTTGAGAAACAACAGTCTTGAATGTGAGTTGCAGGGGAATGTGCTTCGCATTGCCACCCTCGATACTTTGCGGGCTGAAGCCGAGGCGCGCAAGGCCCAACAGGATGCGCAGGCCCTCCAGATTCCCAAATCGACCTTTACCTGGTATCTGAGCTATGCTCATGCCACAGATGCCGTGCCCATTATCAAGAAGTTTCTCTCTCCGCGCGGCGATGTCGTGCCGGATGTTCGCAGCAATGCTCTGATCATCGAAGACATTCCCCAGACCTTGCCCAAGATTCAGGCCCTGTTAAAAGAGTTGGACCGCAAGACCCCGGAGGTGGAGATCGAAGCGCGGGTCGTGGCCGCCACCAGGACCTTTACTCGTGACATTGGTACACAGCTTGGTTTCGGTTGGGGTAATGGAGCCTCTGTGGCCATTGGAGGCGCGTCGGGTGCGAACAGCCCCATTAATGTAACGCCTCCGGTAGGCGTACCTCTGTCTTTCCTGACCGCTCCGGGTAATGCTTCCTCCATTCCGCTGTTCTCGAACTTGCCCGCTGTTGCTCCCACCAGCGGTCTTTCGTTCACGAACTTTTCATCCAACTACCGCCTGGATTTTCTTCTCACCATGGCTGAAAGCAGGGGACTGGTTAAGATCCTGTCCCGTCCGCGCCTGACTACCTTCAATAATATTGCGGCCCTCATCAAGCAAGGTTCGCGTATTCCGGTCGTTACACAGGCCCAACTGGGCGGCCCGCCTACGGTGCAGTTTATCGATGCCTTCCTGAGGCTCCAGGTCACGCCGCAGATTACCGCGGAAGGCACCATATTCCTGCAGGTGGACGTGGAAAACACCGTGCCTGACTTCAGCCGCGTGACCGGTACGCAGTTGAACCCCACATTAATCACCCAGCAGGCGCAAACGCAGGTGCTTGTGACCGATGGCGGCACCGTGGTCATTGGCGGAGTCATCCAGACTCAGAACTCGTTGGCCATCAACCAGGTCCCGGTACTGGGAAACATTCCGTTACTGGGCAATCTGTTTAAACATACAGTCGTAAATACTTCGACGCAGGAGCTGATCTTCTTTATTACGCCCAAGATCATTCAAACATAAACTCCTCTTCGCTGCCCCCGGCCCCGGCCGGGGGCTTTTTTGCTATGTCATGAATTCAAGAGTTCTTGCGCCATAGAGCCGGGCCTGCTGCTTGAGTGGTTTGCGCCGAACAATAGGATCTGTTCAGGATTCTCGCGATAAGCTAAACAGGAATGAACTACACAACCAGACAGAAAAAACTTGCGTCCGAACTGGAACGGATTGGCGTGGAAGCTTTGCTGATCACGCACCTGCCGAACATCCGCTACCTGTGTGGATTTACCGGCACAGCGGGCGCTCTATTGTTCCTTGTGGGGCAACGCGCGCCTAAACTGGTTTTTTTTACCGATGGACGTTATACCCAGCAGGCCGCTGAACAGGTGAAAGAAGCAAGGGTCGCAATTACAAAGAATCCCGCCCTGGTCCAGGCCTGCGAGTGGGCCCAAAAAGCCAAGGTCAGGAAGTTGGGATTTGAAGGTGAACACCTTTCCTACAGCGCATACCGACAGGTAGCGCAATTGCTGCACGGCAAGACAAGGCTGAAACCTGCCGGAGGAATCATTGAGCAATTGCGCGCCATCAAAGATCCCGGGGAGATCGAGCAGATCCGCGCCTCGGTCCTGCTGGCGGCCAGCCTCTTTCAAACTGCGCTGACCAGTATCAAGCCGGGAGTGGCCGAGACTCTGGTAGCAGGTGAGCTGGAATTACAGGCGCGACGGGCCGGCGCGGAAAAGATGTCCTTCGACACGATTGTGGCGTCGGGTGTGCGCTCTGCCCTGCCTCATGGCCGGGCCTCAGCCCAACCGGTCCCGGAGAGCGGATTTATAATCCTGGATTACGGTGTTATACTCGCCGGTTATTGTTCTGATATGACCCGCACTGTACACGTGGGTCGAACTTCCCAGGTACACCGGCGCATGTATGAAGCAGTGCGGGAAGCCCAGCTTGCCTCGATTGAGGCTGTTCGCCCTGACGTGGAGGCCGGAGAAGTGGATCGGGCAGGTCGGCAGGTCTTGAAGAAGGCGGGTTATGGAGCCTACTTCACCCACTCTACCGGTCATGGAGTGGGCATTGAAGTGCATGAGTCGCCCCGCCTGGCGAAAGGCCAAACCCAGAAACTTGTTCCGGGGATGATCATCACCATTGAGCCAGGGATTTACATAGCGGATGAAGGTGGAGTTCGAATCGAGGACATGGTTCTGGTCACCGAGTCAGGACACGAGGTGCTGACTCCTACCACCAAGGACCTGATCGAGGTTTAGTCCGGAAGGCCAACAATATTCATGAATCAAAAAGAGCTAAAAGAGCTTATTGACTTCCTGGTTGAAAAAGATATCTCTGAATTTGAGCTCCAGCGCGGAGATGAGAAGGTCAGAATCAAGCGAGGCGGCGATTTGCAAGCTGCTTCCGCCTCTTCCCCCGTCATAACATTTCCTTCCACTCCGCCGGCAGCTCGTGCAGCCTCCCCCGTTCCGGGTGGATCGTCTTCTCCTCCTCATGCTGCGCCGCAGGTGACCGAAGAAGAGGGGTTACACATCGTCAAGTCCCCAATTGTCGGTACGTTCTATGAAGCTCCGGCCCCAGGTGCGCCTCCCTTTATCAAGATTGGCGACGTGGTGGAGGCAGGTCAGGTGTTGTGCATCATTGAAGCTATGAAGCTGATGAATGAGATTGAGTCGGATGTGGCTGGAGAAATTGTCAAGAGACTGGTGGCCAATAACCAGGCGGTCGAGTACGGACAGCCGTTGTTCGCCATCCGCCCGCGCGCATAGCCCTCGTCCCCCGGTCCTATCGCATGTTCAAAAAGATTCTGATCGCAAACCGAGGCGAAATAGCTCTGCGGGTGATCTGTGCCTGCAAGGAGCTGGGAATCAAGACGGTCGCGGTCTATAGCGACGCCGACCGCAACTCTCTGCACGTTCGCTTTGCCGATGAAGCCATCTGCATCGGCCCTCCCCGGTCCAGCGACAGCTACCTTAATATTCCGGCGGTCATCAGCGCGGCTGAGATTACCAATGTGGATGCCATCCATCCCGGCTACGGTCTTTTAAGTGAAAACGCCAACTTCGCTGAAATGTGCGAGACCTGCCATATCAAATTCATTGGTCCTCCTGGCGATGTAATTCGCCTGATGGGCGAGAAAGAAAAGGCCCGCCAGGCAATGAAACAGGCCAATGTTCCCATCCTTCCAGGTTCAGATGGGGTGGTTGCCAACGCCGATGAGGCGCGTGAATGGGCCAAAGAGATTGGTTATCCGGTCATTGTAAAGGCCTCCGCTGGAGGTGGCGGGCGGGGCATGCGCATCATTCGCGCTGAGGGTGAACTGGAGCATCTGTTCGATTCCGCCCAGGCTGAAGCCGCCGCCGCTTTCGGGAACGGCAACCTGTACATGGAAAAATTTATTGAGCGCCCGCGTCATATCGAGTTTCAGGTGCTGGGCGATGCGCGCAGTGTAATCAGCCTGGGTGAGCGGGAATGCAGCATTCAGCGCCGTCACCAGAAATTGCTGGAAGAGTCGCCTTCGCCCAATGTGACCGAGGAGATACGCAAACGCATCGGGGAAAAACTGGAAAGCTGCCTCTCGTCGATTGGCTATGTGAATGCCGGCACAGTTGAGTTCTTGATGGATGAAGACGGCAGCCTGCACTTCATCGAGATGAACACCCGCATCCAGGTAGAGCACCCGGTTACCGAGATGGTCACTGGAATCGATCTGGTGAAATCGCAGATTCTCCTGGCCAACGGCGCCAGGGTCAAAGAAATTGTCCCCAAAGTTGAGCGCCGAGGACACTCTATTGAGTGCCGCATCAACGCAGAACATCCGGAGAAGTTCACTCCGTCAGCCGGAAAAATCAAGACCTTCCATACTCCCGGCAGCATAGGAGTCAGGCTGGATACAGCGGCCTACGCTGAAGCCGTGATCCCTCCCTACTATGACTCTCTTATCGCCAAGCTCATTAGCTATGGCAAAGACCGCGATGAGGCCATCATGCGCATGCGGCGCGCGCTGGAGATGTTTATTATCGAGGGCGTGTATACGACCATCCCGCTGCATCGCAGAATTCTTGAAGATGAAGAGTTTCAAGCCGGAAACACCGATACCAAGTATTTAGACCGGCTCTTTGCCCGGGTACAGAAGGCGCAGGCCCAGGAAGCGGCTGCACAATCTTGAATTTCACGTCCCAACTCCCGCGTGTCTATCCCATCATTGATGCTGCACAGTTCGTCGCTTCGCCCGATCCTTTGACTGCCGTGGTACGTTTTGCCGGGGAACTCCTGAAAGGTGGGGCCACGCTGCTCCAATATCGCAATAAATCAGCCGATGTGCGACATACGCTGAGCCAGGCGCGGGAGCTTCGGCGGTTGACCTTGGACCGGGCCAAACTCATCATGAATGACCGCACCGACCTGTGTCTGGCCGCCGGTTTTGACGGAGTGCATCTTGGTCAGGATGATCTTTCACCGGTGGCCGCGCGGCAGATTCTGCAAGCTGCTTTTCAAAATGTATTCGGAGATGGAAAAGAGCGGCTCTGGGTGGGCTTTTCTACTCACAACGTGGACCAAGTACGTGAGGCTGACCGGATGCCGGTGGACTATATTGCCGTGGGTCCGGTGTTTGCGACCGTTTCCAAGGCCAATCCCGATCCTGCGATTGGGCTTGAAGGAGTGCGGCAGGCCCGCGAGGCTACGGCAAAACCCCTGGTTGCCATAGGGGGAATAACTCGTGCAAACTGCAGAAAAGTGATGGAGGCAGGAGCTGATTCTGTCGCTGTGATCGCTGATCTTGTAGAATCTCCGAGCATAGCAACAGAACAATTTCTGCGCATTCTGGGGTAAACAAAGCCATGTCTTCTTCGGCAGATACGCAACTACGCGCCCGTGAGACCCAGGACAGAAATCCTGAACTGGTGCAAGGCCTTGGCCCTATCAGTTCAACCACCCTGGTCATGGGCTCCATGATCGGCTCAGGAATCTTTCTTGTCTCTGCGGAAATTGCTCGCGAGGTGAACTCTCCGGCCCTGCTGATCGGGGCATGGCTCATCACCGGCTTTATGACGATTGTGGGCGCGCTGTCGTATGGCGAACTGGCTGCCATGATGCCCAAGGCCGGAGGGCAATACGTCTATCTGCGCGAATCGCTCGGGCCGCTGTGGGGCTTCCTCTACGGCTGGACGCTCTTCCTGGTCATCCAGACCGGGACCATCGCTGCGGTGGGCGTTGCCTTTGGAAAGTTCCTCGGACATTTTTTCCCCTCTGTTGCCGCAGATCGATGGCTTTGGCATATCGGCCACGTTTCCCCGATCCATATCGGCCCTATGGTGCTGGGCAACATGGATGTCGGCCTGAACACCCAGAACCTCGCCGGTATCGTGATCGTAGTGTTGCTGACCATTATTAATATGTACGGACTCAAAACCGGCGCGTTTGTGCAGAATGTCTTTACCATCGCCAAAGTTTCTGCTCTTCTGGGGTTGGTTTTGGTCGGCATCTTTGTTGGCCGGAATGCTACAGCCATCGCCGCAAACTTTACTGATTTCTGGCGGCTTCACGCTCCTCATTCAGCCAGTGGCACGCTGGCCGGACCTTTTGTCGGGATTCTGACCATTCTGGCAGTTGCGCAGGTGGGCTCGCTCTTCTCTGCGGACGCCTGGAACAACGTTACCTTTACCGCCGGTGAAGTCAAAAACCCCCGCCGCAATCTGCCGCTCTCGCTTGCCTTGGGAACCGGTGTTGTCATCGCTCTCTATATCGCGGTGAATTTTATCTATCTCACCGTTCTGCCCTTGGAAGGAAGCAAGACCGGCACTACCATCATGGCCCAGGGCATTCAGTATGCCGCCTACCCCAATGACCGCGTGGGTACCGCGGTGATGCAGCAGATGTTTGGAGGAACGGGAGCCTCCTTGATGGCTATTGCCATCCTGCTTTCCACCTTCGGATGCTGTAATGGGCTGATTCTGGCCGGGGCACGGGTCTACTACGCCATGGCCAAAGATGGACTCTTCTTCAAACGCGTTGGCATCATTCACCCACGCTACAAGACTCCGGCCTTTTCGCTCGTTGTCCAAGGCATCTGGACCTGTCTGCTGTGCCTATCGGGTTCCTACGGGCAACTGCTCGATTACATCATTTTTGCTGTCTTGATTTTTTATGTCCTTACCATCGGCGGGCTGTTTGTCTTGCGTTACAAAAGGCCGCAGGCGGAGAGGCCCTATCGGGCAGTTGGATATCCGGTACTGCCCGCCATTTATATTGTGATGGCTTTATTCATTGATGTCGTATTATTGCGCTACAAACCGCAGTACACTTGGCCGGGCTTAATTATTGTGTTGCTGGGCATTCCTGTGTATCTTGTTTGGTCGCGCAGGAGTGCGGCACTGAGTCAAGCTTGAGCAAAAAAGGACAATAAATCTGTATGGCTAATCAGTTCGCAACTCAATCAAAAACTGAGAGGGACACAGTGTCGAGCTCATTGTTTCGGACCAAGTCAATTGATAAGCTCACGGCCGAGAGCGGCATGGCGCCTCTCAAGCGGACACTGGGCCCCTGGTCTCTGGTCGCGCTTGGGATCGGCGCCATCATCGGCGCAGGCCTCTTCGTACGCACCGCCGCAGCGATTGCCGAGCGGTCCGGTCCATCGGTAACACTTGCATTCCTCCTTGCAGGCGTTGGCTGCGCCTTCGCTGGACTCTGCTACGCGGAGTTTGCCTCGATGATCCCCATCGCAGGCAGCGCATACACCTACTCCTACACAACCATGGGCGAGCTCGTCGCCTGGATCATCGGCTGGGACCTGGTGCTCGAGTACGCGGTCGGCGCCGCTACTGTCGCCATCGCATGGAGCGAGTATTTCAATAAGGTCCTCGAGTACGTAGGGCTTCATGTTCCGTATCAATGGTCTCATTCGCCGTTCGAAGCCATGGCGGGTTCCTCCGGCGTTCATGGGATCATGAATCTTCCCGCCATCGGTATTCTCCTGGTGTTGTCCGCTCTGCTCATTCGCGGCACCCAGCAGTCGGCAATCGTCAACAGCATCATTGTCGTTACTAAAGTTGCAATCGTCATAATGGTCATTGTGATCGGCTGGGGGTACATGAATCCGGCGAATCACACGCCCTACATTCCCGCCGCTACCACGTTTACTACCGACCAGGGCGTTACCCACGCTTACGGCGGCATCATGGGGATTTTGGGGGCGGCTGGTGTGGTGTTCTTTGCCTTCATCGGATTCGACGCGGTGTCGACCGCGGCGCAGGAAGCGAAGAACCCGAAGCGCGACATGCCTATCGGCATCCTCGGATCGCTCGCCATTTGCACCGTTTTGTACGTCGCGTTCTCGCATGTACTGAGCGGCGTGGCCACAGTTCAGGACTTTCGGACAGCGGGCAAGGAAGCTTCGGTAGTCTACGCGATCACGACGTACATGACCGGCTACGCGTGGATGGCGAAGTTCGTGACGGTCGCAATCCTGGCCGGGTTCTCATCGGTCATTCTCGTCATGTTATACGGGCAGTCGCGGGTGTTCTATTCGATGAGTGAAGATGGTTTGGTCCCGAAGATTTTTTCGGATCCTCACCCCAAGTTTAAAACGCCCTGGAAATCCAACATGCTGTTCTTTGTCTTCACCGCTCTCTTCGCCGCCTTCATTCCCGGCGACATCGTGGGCGAAATGACTAGTATCGGGACCCTCTTCGCATTCATTCTGGTCTGCGCGGGTGTATGGATCCTGCGCCGGCGCCGGCCCGATTTGAAGCGGGAGTTCACGGTTCCCGCATTGCCGGTGGTGTCAATACTCGGCATCGTCGTGTGTGGCGCGATGATCTACGGCTTAGGCTGGACCAATTGGCTGCGACTCGCGGTTTGGCTTGTTGTCGGCTTGGTTTTCTATTTTTCATACGGCAAGAGGCACAGCCGGCTCGGAACCAACGGCTAGGGAAGACTTGGCGTTGTACAAAGCCCTTCGCTGCGGCGAAGGGCTTTTGCTTTAGAATCGGAGAACCTGGAGCGGCAATAACCATTGAGACGTTTCCGCACTCTAAAGATCGTCGCTTTGGCCCTGGTTCTGCTGACGGCAGTTGGCACCATCGGCTTCCACTACATCGAAGGCCTGTCATGGTTCGATAGCTTTTACATGGTGGTGCTCACCTTCAGCACCATCGGCTACCAGGTCGGTCCTCTTACCTTTGCGGGACGCGTCTTTAATGCCGGGCTGATCATCGCGGGTGTGGCGCTTGTCTTTCTGATGATCGGGGCGCTTACCCAGGCTTTGTTAGAATTCGAACTTGGCAAGGTATTTGGAAGGCGCAGAATGGAACGTGAACTCGCTCAGCTCAAAGACCACTACATTATTTGTGGCGCAGGACGCGTTGGCAGCAGTGTAGCGCTTGAGCTGGCCAGGAAGCCTTGTCCGTTTGTCATTGTCGAGAGCAATGAAAAAAGCCTGACTGAGCTCGACTCCAAATGGCTGTTCTTGGTGGGGGATGCCGCCAGCGAGAAAACTCTGCGTGAAGCCGGTGTCGAACGTGCCCGGGGCCTGGTGGCTGCAACCACTACGGATGCTACAAACATCTATATTGTGCTTACCGCCAAAAGCATTAATCCAAAGTTGAAGATTATTGCCCGGGCCAGCGAGGAGCGCGCAGAAAAGCATTTAAAAACCGCTGGGGCGGATGTGGTCATCTCTCCTTATGCTGCCGCTGGACACAGGATCGCCCAAAGCTTCCTTCGCCCTAACGTTCTTGATTTTCTCGATATCGCCACCTCTCGTTTTGGGAGCTTTGAGATGCTGATCGAGGAAATATGTGTTGGGAAGGAATCTCCGCTGGCGGAAACGACCATCGGCAGCTCAGGAATCAACCATCAATTTGGAATCATGATTTTGGCGGTTCGCCGTGTCGACGGCGATACCCTCTTCAATCCCCGTGCCCACGATCCCATCCGTGCCGGTGACTACCTGATCGCAATGGGCCAGCCCGCCCAGCTCGCCAAGCTGGAAGCGCTGGCGGCACGAACTGTTTCCGCTAATTTATGAAGATACTTACCAGTGATGAAGTGCGTCTGCTTGAGCAGGAAACCATTAAGAAGCACGATTTATCCACCTTGATTCTCATGCAGAGGGCCGGATTTTGTGTGGCCCAGTTCTGTTTGCTTCATTTCAAGTTCGATTCTGTTTGCGTTGTCTGCGGCAAAGGTAATAACGGTGGAGATGGATTTGTGGCTGCTGCGGCCCTGCTTGAAATGGAAAAGAAAGTTACCGTGGTGGTGCTGGCCCGGGGAGTGAATGATTTAACCACCGATGCCGCCTATTGGTGCGCGCGGCTTCCGGTAAAGCCCTTGTGGGTCTCCAAGGCATCCGATTTTGAGACCAAGGCTGTCGAGCAGGCTTTCGACGCGGACCTCATGATAGACGCCCTCGTCGGCATCGGTTTCAAGCCGCCCTTGAAAGGACTGGCAAAGCAGGCGGTTGACATCATGAATGAGTTCGAAGGAGAAATAGTCTCTATAGATGTGCCTTCTGGCGCGGATGCCGACAGCCTGGAACCGATTGCCGCGGAGCAGGATGTGGTCTTTGGAGATGCCGTTATTACCTTCATCGCGCCTAAAGCTGCGCACATTTTTGGAAATCTTACATCGGGCCCCATCGCAGTAGCCGAACTGGGTATTGGATCTGCGTTTATCGAGGATGAACTGGACCTGAATGTTGCCACTGCCCAGGATGTAGCCATGGTTTTTGCTCCTCGCCGTGACGATGCACATAAAGGCGATTTCGGCCATGTGCTGGTGATCGCCGGTTCGCGAGGCAAGGCTGGAGCGGCAGCTATGGCGGGCATGGCCGCGCTTAAAACCGGCGCTGGGCTGGTTACCATTGCCTGTCCAGAATCTGTTCAGTCCACGATTGCTATTTTTTCGCCGGAGTTGATGACTGAAGGCTTGTCGGAGACTGCTGAAGGCACGATCTCGCTGCAGGCGGGCAAAAAAGTGGACCAGTTGCTGACGGGCAAGGATGTAATTGTACTTGGTCCGGGTCTTTCTCGGAGTGAAGAAACTGCTGAATTCATCAGGCAATTCGTAGCTCACTGTCCTTTGCCGCTCGTCCTCGATGCTGACGGCCTCAATGCTTTCGAAAAGCACTACAAGGATTTGGCGCCCAGAGGAGATCCAGCAGCCCTGCGGGTGCTCACCCCCCATCCCGGTGAGGCCGCCCGGCTTACCGGCCTGCCGGTAAAAGAATTGCAAGCCGACAGAATGGCAACTGCCAGAAGAATTGCCAAAGAGACCGGAACGTTTGTAGTGCTGAAAGGATGGCGGACGATAATCGCAAGTCCCACGGGCGAGGCCTGGATCAATATGACCGGCAATCCTGCTATGGCGAAAGGCGGCTCCGGTGATGTGCTCTCCGGAATGATTGCCGCCGCCCTGGCCAGACATCAGGGAGGCCTGGGTTTGCTGCGCGGCGACTCTGCTGTATCGGAATTTGAAGAGGTAAATGCCCTGCTCGGGGAACTCTATGAGATGGAGCCGGAACTCGAAAAAATAGATGATGATGAATTGCTTCCCAATTTCAACCGTATCTCCGATTCTCTGAAGATCCAGAAAGTAGCTGCCGCTGTCCATCTACATGGACTGGCCGGCGACTTTGCCCGCGATATGCTCCATGAAAACAGCGTGCTGGCATCGGACATACTGGCAGCTATCGCCCGGGTCTTCCGTGAATGTGATCTACAGATGGAGCGCGGTTTGTTCTATCTGCACAAATGAAGGTCTTTGAAACTCATTCAGCGGAAGAAACGACACAATTGGGTCGTCAGCTTGCCCAGAAATTGAAACCCGGCACGGTCGTCTTGCTGCGCGGGAACCTGGGGGCAGGGAAAACCACCTTGGTAAAGGGAATTGCCGAGGGCTTCCAGGCTGCAAACGCCGAAGACGTGACCAGCCCTACATTTACCCTGATCCACGAATACCGAGGTCCGGAAATCACCCTGTACCACGTTGATCTGTACCGCATTGATACGCAGCGCGAGCTCGACACCCTGGCCCTGGATGACCTCATGGATGCAAAAAGCATTCTGCTGATCGAGTGGGGAGAGAAATTCGAGCGTTTTGTGAGCGAGAGATCAGCAGAGATCGCCATCGAGCATCTCGGTGAAGATGACCGCAGGCTGACCTTCAATGGTTGATACAGAAAACAGGAACATTTTCTGGTGGCACAGCCGCCCCCGGCTGTGATGACGGATCGCTTTCCAATAATTACATTAGTTCATCAACCTCTAGATTGATGGCATCATGTCTTTCCAAAATGGAACCACACGGACAACGCCAAACGCATTTTTACGTCGCAGCAGAGATTGATGCGGTATCATCAGAACCAAGTTTCATCAATCCAATACCATGCCCGTCGAATCAGAGAGTTCAAAGGCGGGCGAGGAGGCTCCTGTGTTCTGTCCTCAATGCGGCAAAGAAGTGCCCGCGGAGTCCCGGTTTTGCGGACTATGTGGATCGAAATTAGGTCCTGCTGTTACGGCCGCTGCGCCCGCTGTTGCAAATGCAAATGCAACGACAACCCCTGTGACACAGCCTCCGCGTTCCGCCAGTCCTGGCGGCCAAGGCATCGCTTGGTTGGTGGGTCTGATTGTTGTTGTGATAGTTGCTGCACTGGCTTTCTTCTTCTTGCGAAGCTCCAAGACGGCGACAGAGTCCCTCCTGGATATGGCCTCTGCCATTATCAGCCGTGATGATGCCAAGTTCGAAAAATACCTTACTGCAAAGAACCGTGAGTTCTTCGAGCGGCAGTTTGGAAGCATCTCTCACGTGCCTGAAGTTTTTAAGACCGCGTCCGATGGCCAGGATGCCGCCGCACCTCAGCTAGGTATCGTGGTCCCTTTTGCAACCCTCTCTCCTGGGGACCACGTTGATCCAAAAGCCAAGACCATTACACAGACATTCACGGCAGGGAATAATCAGGTACAGTTGGTCACCACCTTCCAGCAGGAACGCACATTTGGGAAGCGGGCCATCGTCGATGGTGTCAACGCGATTTCAAATCCGACCAGCGGGAAACAGAACCTGTCTTTTAACTTCCGTTACATCCTGGGCCAGGAAGATGGTATCTGGAAAGTAGAGTGCGTCTTCGCGACCGTAGGCGGAATGCCTGGTGGAAGCTTTCCGGAAGCATGTCCAAGTCTGGCAGAGGGCAAAGGGGTGGAAGAAAAAGGAGGGGTCGTATCCATGGTTGACATGGGTTCCGTATGGGGCGAGTTTACTCGCAACATCGTGGGAGCGAGGAAATCAGCTCATGAGGCTGCTGCCGCTTCTACCGTACGCACTCTCAACACCACGGAGATTAGTTATTCCACGACCTACCCAACAAGTGGGTATGCATCAAATCTGACCATGCTGGGTCCTGGAACGAGTGACACTTGTAGTGGTGGTCCCGACCAGAACCATGCCTGCTTAATTGACGCTACGCTGGGTTGCGCAAGTGGAGCGTGGTGCACCAAGGACGCTTACCGGTACATTGTGGTGGGGATTGGCTCCCCCGCGACTGATTATGTAGTCACGGCTACCCCCGTTTCCGAAGCTTCGGGAGGAAAGAATTTCTGCTCGAGCGCCGATGCCGTGGTCCGATTTGGAACTGGTCCACCACGGTCTGAGCCCTTCAGCCTGGCCGAATGCCAGTCTATGACGCCACTATAAAATAATTCTGGAACAGCTATAGTTTTGTCTTCTCGGCGTCTTCGCGCCTCCGTGGTGCGCGTTGTGGCTCTGCGTTTGCTCCCGATCAGCGGTAAAAACCCGGTTTTATCCCGCAGACGAAACTGTCGCGTCTGCGTCTAATGTTGTACACTCTGCGTTTCCAGAGAAAAACATCTATGCGCTTACCACGCCCCGGAAGACTGTCCACGATTCTGTTGATTGTTTTTGCCTTCTTTTTCGCTCTTCAACCTCTCACCGCGCAGGAGATCAGCCCGAGTCTCTATTCGTCCATGCGCTGGCGCTTGATTGGTCCTTTTCGGGCGGGTCGTGTTACCTGCGTGGCCGGAGTGCCGGAACAGCCCAGCATCTATTACTTTGGCACGCCCGGCGGAGGTATCTGGAAGACCACGGATGCAGGTCAAGTCTGGGAGCCGATCTTCGATGAACAGCGTATTGCCTCGATTGGGGCGATTGCGTTGGCGCCCTCGAATCCCAACATTATCTATGCCGGCACAGGAGAGCAGACTCGAGGCAATGGAGTTTATAAATCCACCGACGCGGGCGCTACCTGGACCAACATCGGGTTGAAAGAAACGCACATTATTACTTCGATTGTTATTGATCCTCATGATCCTGATCTGGTGCTGGTAGGCGCAGCCGGTGATTTTGCATCCGCAGACAACCGAGGTGTGTTTAAGACCAAAGACGGCGGCAAGACCTGGCAGAAAGTTCTCTTCAAAGATAACGATACCCGCGTGATGGATCTGAATATGGTCCCTGACACGCCCAAAATAGTTTACGCAGCTCTCTTGCTGTTACCCAACACGCCTCCGACACCGGGGCAAGCACAGCCACCACGAGGACAGGATGCAACCATCTACAAATCAGTGGACGCGGGCGCTACCTGGGCGCCGGTTGAGGGAAAGGGGCTGCCAACTGAGTCCATGGGACGGGTGGGAGTGGCCGTGGTCCCCGGAACTCATGGAAAGGGACTCTTCGCCATTGCAGCCCAGGGACTCTTCCATTCTGAAGATGGCGGCGCTACCTTCACCCGAAGCACTACCGATCCTCGTATTCTGGGCAATGCATATTTCAGCCGTGTTTTTGTCGACCCCCGCAACGCTCAAATTGTCTACGTGGCCCAGACCTCCATGTACCGCTCCACCGACGGCGGCCGCACCTTTGAGGCATTTGCCGGAGCGCCGAGTGGGGATGACTTTCATGTCTTGTGGATCAATCCGCTCAATACCAGGAATATGATTTTTGGCGTAGACCAAGGCGCGATTATCAGTGCGGACGGAGGTAAGACCTGGAGTTCCTGGTACAACCAGCCGACTGGGCAGTTCTATCACGTAATTACCGACAACAATTTCCCTTACTATGTCTATGCCGCGCAGCAGGATAGCGGTACAGCCGCAGTAGCCAGCCGCAGCGATTACGGCGAGATCACCGATCGCGATTGGGCCCCCGCGGGCGGCTTCGAATTCTCCTATATCGCCCCCGATCCGCTTCATCCCAATTACGTCTACATCGGCGGATGGTATGGCAGCGTGCTGCGCTACGACAAAACCACCGGACAAGTCGTACATCTTTTCATTCGTTCTCCCAGGTACAGGACCTCTGGATTGGCTCCCTTGGTCTTTTCTCCGCAGGATCCCCACACGCTCTATGTGGGCGCGCAGTATGTGCTGAAAACCACAGATGGCGGATTCAACTGGCAGGAGATCAGTCCTGATCTTACCCAGAGGACGGAAGCACAACCGCCCGCTGGCACTGCTGCTCCGCCTGCTGGCGGTCCGCAAGGCGTGATTACTACGCTGGCAGTTTCGACAGTCAAGGAAGGAGAAATATGGGCAGGCACCGGCAACGGTTTAGTCCAGGTCACCAGGGACGGGAGCACCTGGCAAAATGTTACTCCAGCCGGTTTGCCCGCCCGCACTGGGGTACGGTCTCTGGAGGCTTCCCGCCACGATGCGGCCGAAGCCTACGCCGTGATTGCCAAAGCGCAAGACCTGCGGCCCTACATTTATCGGACGCGCGACTTTGGACAAACATGGCAGCTCATTACTGCTGGCCTATCGGATTCGGCCGCCGCCTATGCCGTTCGTGAAGACCCAGCGAGAAAGGGACTGCTCTACGCGGGCACCGCCAATGCTGTATACGTCTCCTTCGACGATGGCGATCACTGGCAGACCTTGCAGTTGAACTTGCCGGTTACCATGATCACAGATCTGGCTGTCCATGGCGACGATCTGGCGATCTCGACCTACGGCCGCGCGTTGTGGATCCTCGACGATTTGACTTCGCTGCGCCAGGTCGAAGCAAGCATAGCGCAGGAAGATGTGCATCTGTTTCGCCCACAACAGGCAATTCGCGTCCGCTGGGACATGAATCAGGACACGCCGCTTCCCATCGAGACGCCCGCAGGAAAGAACCCTCCGGATGGCGCCATCATCGATTATTACTTGAAGTCAGCCCCTTCAACCGACCTCAAGCTGACCATCTATGACTCGCAGAATAATGTCGTGCGCGAGTATTCCAGCGTTGCTCCGCCCGCGGACAACATGCTCGCCAACGCGCCCAGCTATTGGTTCGCTCCGCCGGTCGTGCTTTCGAAGACGTCTGGCCTCAACCGTTTTGCCTGGGACCTGCGCTATCCTTCGCCCCGGACCCTCGCTTATAGCTACTATGGCAATCTTCTTGACTACATCGAGTACACCCTGCCCGATCATGCCATCCCCGGCGAGACGCCCAGGCAACAGCCGCTGGGTCCCCTGGTTGTTCCCGGAAGATATTCAGTGGTGCTAAACGTGCGTGGACAAACCTACCGGCAGGAGCTCACCGTGGTGCTTGATCCGCGAGTTCATGTCTCGCCCGCAGATCTGGTGCAGCAACTCGATGCTGCGAAGAGCATTTTGGCGCAGATGTCGGTCACCGACGACGGCTATACTCAGATGGTAGCGTTGCGAAACGCAATCGCCGCCCGGCAGAAAATATTGGCTGCAAAACCTGAAGCCAAAGAAGCCGCGGATGCTGCCAAAGCGCTTGATGATAAAGCTGCCTTAGTCCAGAACGGGACACGCACCGAACTGGGACTTGGTCCCCTGAACCGCGAGCTTGCACGTCTGGCCGTAATGATTGAGAGTGGCGATGCGCATCCCGCTACAGCTTTGCAGGCTGCTGTCGATGATTATTGCGGGCAACTCACGAAACGGCTCTCCCAATGGCGTGAAAACAACCAGGCGATAACGCCGGTAAACACCTTGCTGCAAAAATACAACCTGGCTCCGCTGCCAGTCGCGTCCAGCATCCCCGCCGATCTCAGTTGTGGAAAATGATCTACCGCTGATCTTTATCAGAAAATCAGCGGTAGTAGACGGGGTTTCACTGGTCGCTCATCTTACCTCGTGTTGCTCTTGCCGCAGAAATTCCTCTGCGCCTCTGCCTTTTTCTTTCGGCTGCGCTGCATTAGATTTGCTTGGTTTTATTCGTGTTCGTTTGGTGTTCATTCGCGGCTCAAAGCTTTTCTCTGCGAACTCTGCGGTGAGGTCTGCAGTTGACTTTGGTGTTGGTTTTCCTTTGCGACCCTCGCGTCCTCGGCGGTGAGACGCTTTTATCCCACCTTTGGCTCGCGCTCGGTTGCGGCCAGCACCTCGCGTGTGACCCGGTCGTCAATTTCAGCGGCGTGCTGCATTTCGACAGGGTAGCGGATGGTCACTCGTAATCCGTTTCTGGTAAGACGCACGCGGCTCTCCGGATGCAGAGAGTCGATGGTGACCGTCTTCAGGCTGCGCTCCAGGTGGCGAAGCTGCGATTCCATTCTTTCCTGGTAGTCGGCAAATATTTTGGTTACCGCTTGCAGCATCTTCTCTTCCACCGGGCGATAATCACTCTCGGCCGGGAGATTGAGCGTGACTTCATGCCAAACGAAATTCGTTCCTGAGATCTGCTTATAGAATCCAGCGCTGGGCTGAAAGACCACTGAGTTTGAAAAGGCGACGATCCGGCCGGTCGGTTGGGCTGTCGGTCCGGGACTAAGCTCCATCAAGTGCATGCGGACCAGGCCTATATCAACAATATTTCCCATCACTCCCGAGACCTGGACGCGATCGCCAACTCGTATCCCATGTTTGCCGATGAGAAAGAAATAACCCACAATTGCCAGGATCACGTTTTGCATTGCAACCGCTACGCCCGCCGTGAGCAGGCCTGCGAACGTAGTCACGCTGCCCAGACCGTTCACCGAAGCCACAATAATAATGAGGGCAATGATGAAGCCAACAATGATCCGGCGCAGCACTAGAAATTGGTGCCTGCGACGTACATCCTGGACGTAGCGGAAGGTGACCCGGCGCCAAAGATCGGCAATCCCAAGGACCACCATCAAAACGACGCCCAGGATTGCCAGGCGCACCAGAAAGCTCTTCAGGACTGCGGCGTGCTGGCCGCTGACCGCATTGCGCCACGTCGATGAGCTTCGCCTGTATAGATCGAGCAGCACGGCCTGCTTGCCCAATGGAAGCATGATCGCGGAGAGCTGTTTGAATTGCGCTGTGAGATTATCGAGTTCTTTTCGTTGTTGCGCCAATACGTCATTGTCCTGAGAGTCGGGCTGGTTGGTCAGCTCGTCGCCACGTCGCACCAATTCCCGGACGCTGGCCAGCAACGGCTCACGCAACGCCTTCGACGATTCTCCCAGAGAATCCGTCAACTGAAGTGAGTTGTCCAGCAGGTTAAGCTTTCGCCGCAGGGCCAGTAGCTCTTCCAGCAGGGCGAATATGCCCGAGGGCTCATCTTTTCGTCCGGAAGTTGCTGCCGCCACCGAAGCGGAGTTGGCGCCCGCCAATGAGCTAGGCTCGGGAGCAGCTTGCTTGACGGCTTCAGTGGCGGAAGCCGGCAGCGTGCGCGCAAGCTCTTCGATTTGTGCTGGTAATCCTCCTTGGTGCGAGCTGCCCGGCGCTGTCCCGCTAACGAAGTCAAGCATGTCCTTCACCGAGTTCTTACGCGCCTGCAAAAGCCCAAGCTCGCTTTCAGTTTCCGCGAGGGTAGATTCCAACAGTCGCCGTTTCTGCCCTGTTGTGCCGGCCAACTGGCTCTTCATCGACTCGATTTCTTGTTGTGTCTCTTTGATCCGCTTGTCGGATTTCGCCGCCAGATCGGCAAGGTTCTGATTCCGGGACAACTCCGACGCTGCCTGCTCCGGCTGTCCCTGACTATTCGAGTTTTGGTTGCCCATGGTCTGGGCCCGTGCACGAGCGAACTCAAAGGACAGGCGGCTTACCTGGTCGGCAATCTGGCGGTTGTCGTTCAGGAAAAGCACGTCGCTGGGTTCATTGATTAACTGCTGTTGGGTGCTGAGCTGCCGGTACCAGACAATGGTCTGATTCAAAAAAGAGATGATGTCCTGTGGATTGTCCGGAGATGCGTGGACAGCCGGCAGAAACAGCAGGAGAGCCAGCAGGGGGGTGCTTAGCAGCAAACAACTTCTTATCTTGGTCCGGCAAATTGGAGACATCGAAAAATTCCGTCAGTCTTCTATTGAAGCACGCAATGTCCCTGAAAGTCTTCCCCCATGGCGAAGATTTTCTTTACTCTCCCTCGCATCCTTTGACTTGCTTGTTGTTAGCATCCTTTGACTTGCTTCTCCTGTGTCTTGAAGTTCCTCATGATCAGCATCATCAGCGGTAAGAGATTGATTTCGTCAAAGGTTTTCTCTGCGTTCTCTGCGACCTCTGCGGTAAAAGGGTTTTGGTTTCCTCTGCTTCCTCTGTTCCTCTGTGTTTCAAAGGTTTTGGTTGCGGCTAGTCGCGCTGTGCTGCAAAGATTTTTGGTGTATCAGCGTCAATCAGTTGAATCAGCGTCATCAGTGGTAAGAAGTTGGTTTTGTTTCGCATTACGGCCGTGGCGGCATATTTCGAATCGTCATCCACACCAGCCAGAGCCCATTTAAGCTAAACAGCACAATCGCCGGAACAAGAAACTGTCGCGCAGGAATACGGCGAAAGAAACACCAAAGGCAGCCGGCAACGATGGCCAGGTCAACGGTAATGTAGATGGCAAAAATCTTAAAGCGCGGCATCTAAAAGCCCATGATGTTGTAGCCGCAGTCTACGTAGATCGTTTCTCCAGTAATGCCGGTGCTGAGATCGGAGGCCAGAAAGAGCGCGGTGTCTCCAACTTCTTTTACGTCCACGCTGCGCTTCATCGGCGCGCGTTCTGATTGGGCTTTGAGCATCTCGCTGAAGCCTGCAACGCCTCGTGCGGCGAGGGTCTTGATCGGCCCGGCGGAGATGGCATTCACTCGAATATTGCGAGGTCCAAGGCTGTAGGCCAGGTAACGCACGCTGCATTCAAGCGCGGCCTTGGCTACTCCCATCACATTGTAGGACGGCATAACCTTCTCCGAGCCAAAAAACGTCAGGGTCATGATGCTGCCTCCATTGGTCATCAGTGGGGCGGCGCTGCGAGAGACGGCTGTGAGCGAATAGGCGCTGGTATCGAGGGCAATGCGGAAGCCTTCACGTGAAGTGTTGAGAAAATCTCCTTTGAGCTCCTCCGTCAAAGCATAAGCAATGGAGTGCACCAAAACGTCGAGGTGTCCATATTGCTCCTTCAATTGGCCGAAGAGTTGATCGATTTCCGCATCCTTGGAGACGTCGCATTGGAAAGCATTTGCGTCCGGCAGCGCAGTAATAAGCTCATGCGCCTCCTGCTTAAGCCGTTCATTTTGGTAGGTAATAGCAAGCTTGGCGCCGGCCTCGTTGAGTCGCTGGGCAATCGCCCATGCAATACTGCGCTTGTTGGCCACTCCAAAAACAACTGCATTGCGTCCTTGCATCGTCAGCATAGGCAAAATCCTCGCATTTCCGAAACCTGACAGGATAGCAGGAACAGAACACCTTTGAAATACAAGGACATTACAAAAACCTATTTACCGCAGAGGACGCAGAGACCGCAGAGAAAATCTTAAGCCGCGAATCCGACTGCATGCAGTTACAGAAAGTTTACACAATTGAAAGTACAGTGCCGAAGGCACGTTAAATAGTAGGCCCGCACGTTAGTGCGGGATGGGCAAAAAGTGCGGGATGAGCAAAAGAAAAATTGCAAAAGTCGCCAGAGGCGACGACACCTACCAATTACCGATCAGCGTTCCATCAGCGAAAATCAGCGGCAAAAAGGTTTTGCTTTACTCTGCGCTCTCTGCGTCCTCTGCGGTAAACAGGTTTTTTGGGCGCAAAGAAAATCAAATTGCCATATACCAATTACCAATCAGCGTTCCATCAGCGAAAATCAGCGGCAAAAAGGTTTTGCTTTACTCTGCGCTCTCTGCGTCCTCTGCGGTGAATAGCTTTACGCTTCTGTTTCGACCGCAGTCGGAATTCGAGCGGCAGCCATCGGCCAGGAACCGGCCACCGCTGCCAGCAGATAAAGACTTCCCACCATGCAAAACCCTAAAGCCAGGCTCTTTTTATGCGAGACCGTGCCCACGGCAAATGAAAGGAAGAACTGGAGACAGGTGCCGGCAAAGTAAAACGTGTTTTGCACCCGTCCCATAAAGTGTTTCGGGACCATCTCCATCAGGGAACTGGTGATTGCAACTCCACCCAGCGCGCGGCCGCAGCCCATGGCGCAATAGACCAGTACAGAAACGAGCAGGGCAGTGCTCATTACCAGAGACACGCTGAATCGAATGCTTCCATGCAAGTGGGAGCCGAGAAATGGCAAGCTGATCAGTGACGTTCCAAGTACTGCCATCGAAATACCTATCGCTCGGCGATGCCCGGCGCCCCGAATCAACGCCGGTGTATAGAGCGCGCTTAGAAAGGCTCCAATGGCCCAGCCGCCATTCAGCCATCCATAACCTACGGCCCCTGTCTTAAGGATGCGGTCGCTGAAAGGCGCGGTGATGACTCCCTGGGTCAGCATGGCTCCGATAAAGAGCGCCCAGGCCGTTCCCACCAGTAAGAGCTGCGGGCGAAGCCGAATAAAGGAGATGCCTTCCTTGAGTTCATGGACGAAGCGGCTGACCGCTCCTTCAGGCGCATCTTCACTTGCTTCAACCATGACCGTATGGTGTCCCTTGCGGACGAACAGATAGCATGTAAACGAAAGCACGTAACTGGCAAAATCAATGAACAACACTCCACTTAGGCCGATGGAGTTGTAAACAAACCCTACCATCGAGCCGGCAATCAGCCAGCCTCCCTGCACGCCCGCGATCAGAAAGCTGTTGGCATGGACGAACTTCGACTCCGGCGTAAGCTCCTGGATCAAAGCCGTAATGGTTGGCCAGAACATCCAGAAGCCCGCCGCCACCATAATGCTCATCAGGTAGACCTGCCATAGGTGGGCTGCGCCTCGATAAGCGAGCACCGCCACGATCAGGATGACGACGGCGCGGACAGCATCCAGCCCCATGAGCAGCCGTCTCCTGTCTTCACGGTCAATGACCACGCCGCTAAAGGGCAGCAGAAGCAGCGCCGGTATTGTCTGCAGCATGAGCAGCATGCCCAGCGACATCTCCGAATGCGTGGCTTGAAGCACGTACCACGTGACTCCCGCGGAGTTCATTCCACTGCCGATCATGGAGATCACATTGGCGGCAAAGATCAGCCGCAGCCCGCGATGTTGGAGGATGTTACGCACGTCTATTCACTTTAGCATCACTCGCAGACGAAATTTAATGGGATAATCACCCCAGTGCTCACTGCGAATTTGCAGAGATTGTCGAAGCTGGGAATTCTGGCGGCCACGCTGGGCTTTGCGGCGCCCGTCCAGAATGCAGGCAAACCTCTCGCCGCACACTACGAGAATCAAGATGTCCTGGTGGTTCCCGAGGACTCCAATGGCCTGCGGCCGGCGGCGTTAGGGCCGTGGGTTTTCGGGGGTCGCCTGAACCAGGATAAACCCCTGGACAAGCGGCTGAATCTCTATGTAGTGGTTCCCGGAAAACAATATCATTCTCCGGCCTCGCCCGAATACGATCACACGTTAGTTGTGAATGCCCTGACTCAGGATCATCCAAGAGAGTGGGACATCTTCTGGTGTGTGGTCCTCGATCCAAAATTGCGCGATGAATTGAAAGCTGAAAGGGACTTGCTGGTCGCCGCCCAAAGCAGCTTCAAACCGGCTGACCTCTTTGATATAGAGGACATTCCCGCGCGCGATATGCTCGCAGAAAAATTCGGCATCCGCAGCCTGATCGACCTCCGGCGCTATCGCCACAAAGATGGGACCATGCCTCGCCTGCTCATTCTGCCGGCGCGTTTTGCCATTCGCGCCACCGCACAAGCTCCTGAACCTGCCCCGGGACACAACCAGGAATAGATGTGTAAACCTTAAGGGCAGATTTGTAGGGATTCTGCAACTGTCATTCTGAGCGGAGCGCCACAACAAATCTAGTTTCAGTCAGGGTCATAGGCGCGCAGTCGAAGAACCCCGAGAATGTTTCGTACTTGAAATGCTGATTTTGAGGCGTTCTACCCGGATTATTATTCCAATCATCGTAGCGCACCAAAAGTCCAAAGAAATGGGGAGTACAAGCGTTCCTCAACCCTTCCTGTGCTTAGCCAGCAGCCCGCAGCAGCAGCTTTTTGTATACTGACAATTACTCATTCATAGCGCGACAGGCCGCACCAAAACCTTACCGCGCAGTTGCAGGAAAGTTTACACAATTGCAAATACAGTGCCGAAGGCACGTTAAACAGTAGGTCCGTACGTCAGTGCGGGATGCGCAAAAGAAAATTGCAAAGTCGCCGAAAGCGACGGCACAATTTTTGCGTGGACGAGAGATTTCAAGGATAGTAACACCGAGGGAACCCAACTGCTTCCTTTTATTCATATTGGACCGCTCAATGTGCCGACCTTCGGCCTGTTCATGTGGCTGGCGTTTGTGGTGGCGTTTTTTGTCTTGCGGGCGGATATCCAGCGTCGCAAGTTTGAAATTGATCCACAGACCGTCATTGTTTGGATGGTCATTGCCGGGATCTTCGGGGCCAAATTCTGGCACTTGGTTGATACGCCTGCCGATCGTCCCACCCTGGAAATTTTGACCAGCCGCGCTATCTTTAGTTGGTTTCAGGGCGGTTTTGCCTGGTTTGGCGGATTCACGCTGGGCATTGCCACGCTCCTGTATCTTGGACGCAAATATCGCATCGGCATGTTGAACATGCTGGACGTGTGCAGTCCGGCTGTGGCTATCGGCTACGCCGTGGGCAGGATAGGCTGCCTTGTCTCTGGAGACGGCGACTATGGACGGCCCACGGACATGCCTTGGGGGATGGCGTTTCCTAACGGCCTTGTTCCTACAACCGCAAAAGTTCATCCCACGCCTATTTATGAATTTATTGCCGGAGCGCTGATCTTCTGGTATCTGTGGCGGCGCGGGAAGCGGGCCACACAGCATCCACTGGCGTCCGGGGTAATTACCGGAGAATTTCTGGTCCTGAGCGGCATTGCCCGCTTTTTGGTGGAGTTCCTCCGCATCAACCCCAGGGTCGTCTTAGGGATGAGCAATGCGCAATTCACAGCATTGCTGTCAGTCCTTGCTGGCATTGGCCTGCTGATTTTTGCGAGGCGGCGATTTCGCAAAAAAGATCCGGTACAACGCGTCTTCGACCATGTAAACCAGCATGGAAACGATCCCAAGCCGGAGTACCACCGCGCCACGCCGGAATGTCCTCATCCTGAGCGATGGAGAATGTTTGACACTATGACCGCGGAAATCGAAGTGCTCGACTTTCTAAAATGTCTCATGACCACAGTTAAGCCCAATGTGGTGGTGGAAACTGGAACGTTTCTGGGAGTAAGCACGGTCTACATGGCCGAAGGCCTGAAGCAAAATGGCTTTGGCAAAATCGTTACCTGCGAGCCCGATCCCGCTGTCTTTGCCAAAGCCAAAGAAAAGATCGACAGCTCCGGATTGCAAAAATGGGTGGACTACCGCTGCGAACCCAGCCTGAAGCTCCAGGTATCAGGGACCATCGACGTTCTGTTTTGCGACTCAATGCCGGAGCTGCGCGAACCTGAAGTCCGCTACTTCCTTCCTCAGATGAATCCTAACGGTCTGGTCTTGATGCACGATGCCAGCTCCCACCTGAAGACCGTCCGCGAAGCCGCTCTGCGCATGGAAAAGGAAGGTCTGATCTCCGTAGTGCTTCTTCCTACGCCAAGGGGACTGGTAATCGCCCAAAAACGCCAGGGCCGCAAATAGAACCTGCTTATTAAATGGAACCTGCCTCATAAATATCCGACAGCAAGCTTTTTAGAACACGCGAGCAAGAAGCCTTATTAACCAGTCGCTCTTTCTGCTGAGCAACCCAAAAATGAGCAACCCTATCACCGGACCGAGAATCAGCTTAAATCTGCGCTTCCCTTTGCCTTGCATGTCTGTCTCCCATTCCAGTTGGAGTAGAGCGGATCTCTGGCGCGAAACGTCATTCGCTGATTTGTTCATATCTGTCTAACCTTCCATTGGTTTAGTCTCATGCGGAGTCCGCGACTGAACTTCGCGTTGCGCATCGAGTATTTATTGGCGTTCGGCACTGAGCTCACAAGTCTGGCGAGTTTTAAGAAACTCTAAAATCTTGCGATCAAGCTCAATCGCAAACAGTTCGCCATAGCGCTTATAAACAAAGCTCCTAAACGAGGCAAGCTTCAGGCGCTCAGTGGCCATAAGAACCCCTGGTTCCACATCCAAATCAACATATCTCCGTTCCCGTTCACTGTCTGGATCCTCATCAAAAAATCGCCGTAGGGCCTCTTCTTCCTGTGCTGATGGTTTAAAAGGGTGCAATTGAACATCACCATCCTCTTCTTGCCAAAACTTCTCTTTGCCATGATCGTCAATATCTAAATAAACTATCTTTCGATAGTTACCTTGATATAAGCGACACTGAAAGCGTACTGGCCTTTTTTCAACCGGCATAGTACAGTGCCCATCTAAATTTGAACTGTTGTGTGTTACTAAATTATTGTCATGTTCCATCATAGTGAGGCTGATTCTAGGACGTATGTAAATGTATTATGAATAGAGTTATGAATTTAGAAAATTATTTTATTCTCGTTGTCATCGGCATAATATTGGGAGCCAATGAAAGGCAGGAACTTACAAGCCGGGATGATCTCAACGGCTGTCTTCAAATCGCCCTTGGTTATCCGACCGAGACCGTTACCACCGGTATGGCCTGGGCAAATATCGCTAGCCTAATGTATTTCAGGGCCTTCGCTGTCATCTATACGTGGAGGGGCGAGTCTTTTTTTCTCTATTTCGCATTTCATGAATAGTCCGGAATTAAAGACTTGACTCGCACCTTGATTACACCGTGTTGTGGAATAAAGCGTGCTATGATTTTGAGAGTTTTTTTGACCGGTCCCGCAAAGCTCGCAGCGAATGCTCGCGCTTTACTTCTCCGTGCGGACCAACTAATCGGAGCGCCAGTTCTTTGTCGGCATATTCTTTACTCAGAATAAGCGGCTCGAGCAACGCTAAGAAAGCTTTCTCCTCCTCTTCGATTGTTTTAACGTACGCGCCATCTTGTGGATCATTTGCATTTGGAAGAGTTGTGATAATCGTGCATTTATTCGTGTGCGCCAGAAGTGATTTGGTATAAGTGGTATCGATGGATTTTGGATTTCCAAGAGCCTCCAGCGTGAGTTCGGCATTCCACGCAGCTCTTTTGCCAAGTTTGGTGTGGTCACACAGAATGACCCTGTGTTCGGTTGGACGCGTTGCATAAGCGACTTGAATGGAGATTTCATCCTGAAATTGATAGGTGATTGTCATCTGGTCTCTGAAACTCAGGCCCGCTGCTCCGAGAAAGACGGTCCGGGGGTATATGAAATCAAACCTGACGCCTTTGGCGGCATATTCTCCTGTGAGACTATCAAGCGAGACTTGGAGAGCGCCACCCGTAAGGACAATTTGCATCGTGCCAAAGATACTGGGATCGGTGATCTGAGCGTCGCGCCCTTTAGCTAAAATTTGAAGATTTGAAGTCAAAATAATGAGATCCAGCGCTTTCTTGCCCTTGACTTGAAGGTCCACGATTTCGTCCATTAGGGAATTAAATGTCGTCCCGGAGCCAAGTTGAATGACATCACCGTACCGGATGAGGTGGCTGGCGGCATGCCGCGATAGTGCCTGTTTCCATCGTGGTGCCAATTGACTGCACTGCGTAACCCATGCCGGTACTGTGCTAGGAGACTTAACTGCGAATTCGCCATTTATGTGGGTCACGCCGTCTACCGGGATTTGCTGTGTTTGACGTTGGCGTGTGGGCATATCTTATCCTCTTTTGTTCATGGTGGAAGGTGTTGGTTCATAATGGCACAAGATCGGTCGTGCGACCGAAATTGCATTGCGGCCAGTTTGGGGACTGCGTATTACGTGTGCCCGTACCTCGTCCCATGCCTTTTCATATTGTTGATCAAATGAGAATGCGCGTGACACTAGAACAACAAAGACAGTTGGCCGGAGCCTGTCATTCCCAAAAGAATAGGCTTCGATATCAACCGGAAGTTTGGCGGCGCGGACATGAAGATCCACACGAACTTCACACTTCTGACTTGAGGCCGCTATCGGATAAAGAGGCTCTTTTTCCAGAAGAGAGTGGAGCAGTTGCATCATCGTACTTGGAAGTCCGCTGCGATAGGCGTGTGGTATTTCCTGCTTTGCTACGGCACAGATCGGATAAAATATATCTGCATCCCAGTGAAAGCACCGCGCAGTTAGATAGAGCTTGCGTATGGTTGCCAATGTTGTTGAATGCGGAGTTACAGTTCCACGGATTAAGCGGCTTGTTTCTGGTTGGGAGATGCCTAGCAACTTGGACAAATCACGCTGGGTCTTGTGAATTGGTGAGTCCTCTTGATTGAGTGTGCGAGTTCTTGGCCCCAGCATTTGTACCATGATGAATTTGAGTTTTTCCTGTACTTCCTTACGGACAACAAAATCCTCGACGCGCGACGACATAACCTGGAATCCTTTCTATCTCGTAATTGATGATGCCAGCCATCTGGACGAGATGTGAATTAAGATATGCATTATGTGATTTGTGATTCCGTAATCGGTGAATCTTCTGGCGGACCTATTTGCTCAGCTTGGAATCATATTCTGTCTCATGCCTCATGGGATCTTTATGGAGTGCAGCCGCTTTGGGTCACCCTGTCCCTAAAACGATCCTGAGTTGAGTGCTTAGCTGGCCGGCTGGGCATTTTCTTTGTGCCCGGAGGAAATCCACGAACCACCGCTCAGCACGATTCAAAAGCTCTGAATCAACATTGACAAAATCGGCCAAGACCTGAGTACGAAGCGAAGAATAATCAGCATTTTCGACATCAACCGCATAATGCATGGCAGCAACTACACCAATCAGAATTGCCACTAATGCCTCGTCGGTCGCCGTGCCTGGAGGAGCGTGTCTTCGTACGTAGTTTACTGCGCCAATCAGGCGATCATCACGTTTTAACTTGCGTTGAGGATCCCGGCACAGCCTGGATATTCTGTCGTTAAGAGCTTCATTGGAATAGCGGATCCAACGCCAGTTAATATACATATCAAGCGCTGCGTGCTGAGTGTCATGATAGCTCCAACGACGGTCAAGCTCATGTCCTATTGCTTGCATAGCACATTTGGCTATCTTCTCAATTTCTGGATCCTTGACTGCTTCGTGGACGAGCTGATAGCCAGCAAAATAGCCCAGATAGCCAATAACTGCATGACCCATGTTATGGACCCAGAGCTTCCGCATATGGAGTGGTAAGAACGATTCAGTAAACACAATGTGCTTGCCCAAATCCGGAATACGCCCACACCAAGCCCGGCGGTGAAGATACAGGATTGCCGGTTTTTCCTCAATTATGATTGGATGGGCTATTGACTCGGAACTGACTTCCGGTACGATGGCTTCGTCGATGGCTGGGCCCAATCCAACATAGCTGTCAAAATATACCTTAAGCTCAGGATCCCCAAGTATCTCGCGCAATTTGTGGCGCACGTGGGCTAAGGGGTTTTCCTCGACTGGAAAGTTCTCACTGAACAAGATATTAAAAGGCTCTTCCAACCAGAACTCATACCTGATCCTAATGATATCGGCAAGAGTAGGAAACAACGCTTCAATATTTGCCAAGCCTACAGCAGTGAAAATTGTATCAACGCGCAATGCGTTGGCCGTGATTGACTTAAGATCGTTGCTTGGGATCACAGAAACGCGGCCAATTTGTTGGTATGAAACACTCCCTTCTGAACCTACACGTTGCACGCTGTAGCGATACTTGGCTTTTTGCATGGCCTTGATCCTTTGAGGGTTGCTCTCGATGAACCAAATTGTCTTTCCCAGCTCATTAAAGAGCGGCGCCAAATATGCAAGACCGATTCCTCCCATTCCGAATATCATGACTTCAGGGATATCCGGGACGGTTACAAGACGGCGCCGTAAGTATGACTGCAGGTGTATGCCGTCCACTGGAACAGGTAGGTTCCTGTTGATCCGTGCCAGTTCGTTCGGATCGTCTGCGATTGACTTGGCAAGATCTTCGGCCAACTCCGCGAGCAGGGGCTTCGACAGCCGTGCCTGCCTGCGGCCAATTTCTCCTCCAGGATGGGCTTCCTCAGCGAATTCCCGCTGCGTTCGCCCCAGGATGTGACTTAGGATTACTGCGAGCGCATCCCCAACCGTGAGATTAATGAAAGATGACAGGATCTTCTGATCCGGCACCGGTACAAGATCGGCATCGTCGGCGCCGTTTCCGGCAATCACGCAGAGCTCCCCTTGACATTGACGCGCAAGGTCTGAGTCCGGCTGTGCCGTAATTGCTGCACAATCTACTCTCTTTTGGCGTGCGAGCTCACGAATATGCAACAAGTGGCGAGTCTGACCACTGAACGAGATAATTACCAGCAGATCGCCTGAACGTATGTGTCGAAAATCTCCGTGAGGAAGTTGGGCCGAATTTATTGCCGAGGCGTCAATTCCGATGCTCGTGAGAGTTGCCGCGATCTTTTCGGCTACACGCAGGGAAGCGCCTGCCCCCGTAAAAAAGATTGCACGTCCGTTGTAATGGGAGATGAGAATGCGCTTTGTGAGTGCAATCATCCTCGAGACAAAATCGTCATTCTTTTTATCAAATAGCCCCCGTATTGAGCCTGCAAATCTTCGAAAAATATCTTCGACTTTGGCCAACCGATCAAAAGATGCGTCCGCTCTAACGCCTAAAATCGGGAACTTGACATTCATTTGCAATTCCGGATGATCCAGGAAGAATTTTGTCGTGGGATAGTCAAACAGGTAGGAAACAACCATTCCGATAGCTGTTCCCGCAGCTAGGGCGGAGGTTGTGCTGGTCGTGGGCGCTTCAGCGATCGGATGAGGATTACAAGTCACATAGGTATTCACTAAGTATGTACACTGCTTCGCTAATGGCGACTTGGGATCGCCGGTCAACACGACGGTACGACAATTTTTTGCATGAATATAGGGGATAAGTTGCAGTAGCTCGGCTGCCTGTCCACTGTATGAGAGTAAGAAGACTAAGTCATCCTCATGCAAGTTAGTTAGATTTTCAGAATTGGCGCCGGTCAGCTCACACGAAGTGCTCTCAATTCCTAAGTTGCTGTAGATATATGCGAGATCTCTCCCGATCGAATGTGACTTGCCAATGCCAATGAACTGTATCCGCCGGCCCCTCCTTTTCGTAGTGGCGACCTCCTCGATCACTTCTGCATACTGGCTCTTGCGAACATTATTCAAAAGCGTCTTGTCGAGTTCGTCCGCAATCATGACAAGTGCGCGGCTAAGATGCTTTTCCAGCGCGGACTGGTTCCGCTCGACGATCTCTTCTGTTATAGCCGTGACAATTTCATTATTTAGAAGGTCATTGACAAGGATCGCGTTCATCGGCGAAAGTTGGTTTTCGTTTGCAAGTAGAGCACGCGCTTGCTCGGGAGAAAGATGGTTCGCGCTGGAGTGTGGAACAAAAACCATGTCTCGACCCGTGTCTAAACGACAGAGATCAACCTGTTGCATGAATTTGCGGAAAGACTTTGATGAAAGAAGATCCCCGTACAGGTATGGAAGATCGAGCAAGGACTTGGACAAGTAGGGCGATAGAGGGATTTTTTCATATAGGTCTTTGGCCCAAATATCGAAAGCATTGTGCATCGTAAATGGTATGACAGTACCCTGATCGTCGGCATAACCGAATCCCGCTCCGAGACCTGTTCCGAGACCCAGGTAAACAACCTTCTGTCCCCCGAGTTGCTTCCACTTCTCAGGCTCCTTGCTCTGGCTTACGGCTCCTATTCCGAGGAACTGAGAGATTCCGTCATTCCCGCAATAGACGTCGATTTCACCCACGTGCCCGGAGAGCGCTTTGGCAAGAAGCGCCGATGGAACGCACCCCGGAAAGTTTACCCCCAGGTCTTTGGCAGTACCGCAACCAATTTCTCCCTTCGGGTGATTGAAGCGTCCAGGCTGCCCTACTGCTAGCACAGGTATCAGTTCAAATAGGCTATTGGTCTTGAGAGCTAGTAAAGGAGATGCCAAGAGCGATGCAAGACGGCAGTAAAAACTCTCAGGTTCGCTAATTGGAGTCACAAACCGATGGCTCTGCAGTATATCCAAAGTGAGCCTTCCATCCCTTCCGATATACGCCAGAACAAGGTTCACTTTCGTTCCACCAACATCAAGCAGAGGAAGGATTGGTATCTTCCGATTGGCATAGGTGCTTTCTGCTTGTTTTCGCACCTCCTCTTTAACCTGTTCCGGCAATGCCAGGAAATAACTGCCAAATGCGCCTGCGTGGGCCGAATCAATCTCGGGCGTAAAGATCTGAAGCTTCCTCTCGAATTCAGGGTCTAAATGGGCAATTTGCCGGCGGGCGATAAGCGGTAAGAGTTGACGTGTATAGCCGTGTGTGCCGATAGCACCGCCGAGCAGATAAACAACGGTTCCTCGTACATTTTTTCGGTCCCTTTCGGTCCAGTCCGGCTTGTAAACATCACCTTGGTGAATGCGATACATCAAATTTGCGAGCCCGAAACCAACTGTCCTTACGATCTCCTTGGCAGCCAGAATAGTGTCCTTCTTTGCGATATTAGCCGGGTTGTAGAGCATGTTGCCCCCTTATGTCTTTTTGGTGTCGTTCATCAAAAGCTGCATTTGTCTTTAGCGGGTAGCGAAGAGGGCCATTTTGGGAAACGACCCAATTTGATACGCTTGTTGGATGACAGTAATAACAGTCAGATATGTGGAACACCAAGTCAAAGTTGAGGAAGGGTTGGAAGCCCGCCCCGGAAGGATTCTGAGGAAAACTGGCGCGACCAAAGTTACACATGAATAAGGAGTTGGCTTGTTATACGAAAAAACGATAACGTCTAGTCGCTCAGGATGTTTTCTTAGGCAAATGAAATTGAAGCTGCAGGTCCGTGAGAAGCACGAGTTTCCTCTGCCATTGTTTAAATGTCTTGTCAGCGACTCCCAAATTCTTCGCGGCCTGTTCAGGATCGAAAATCTCTTTGCCTTCTCGTTTCTGTTTTAGTATTTCACGGTCGACCAGGAACCGGAAGATGTCATTCGACAGCTCCTGAAAAGTTCGAGTATCGTCAAAATCTACTATATACATCGTCCGCGCATGTAGCTCGCCTCTGAGGCGCTCAGCCTTTTGGTGTAGCCACTTATGTTCGACGTCGCTTGAATGTTCCATCCACACATGAAAGGATTCTGTGGCATTTCGAATGTTGCCCAGCTTTAGGAAGACTTCGGTCAAATGCAGGTGGCAGGCCATTTGCGCGACCAGACTGTCCTGGCTGCGTCTCGCGGCCTCTCCGAATAGCTGTAGAGCTTGAAGAAGTTTCTGTCGCTCTTGCCCCTTGCCTAGAGCTTCTCCCAGGGCGGTTGCGGCCACCGCAATGACTGGTGCTGGGGAGCCTGTTTCATGTGCCTGTTTATATGCGCGTCGTGCAAAATCCTCGGATTCTCCTGACCACCGGTCGTGTGCTTGGGCGCTGGTAATGCGGCTGAGCAGAATATTGGCAATCACTTGATTGGTCCCCGAACCGGACCGGAGAAATTTCTCAACTCGTTTTCGTGCCTCCCGGAGGAGCGCCTCGCTTCGCTCTGGGTCAGTTTCCCATTTGGCCCTTGCAATATATACGCTTGTTTTGGCAAACTCGTTTTGGCTTTGCCAGTAATATTCCGTGTGTTTTCTCAACTTGTCGCAGCACCTCTCAATTCTCTCCAAGAGTTTTTCGCTCTCTGCACTCGCTCCGTTCTGGGCGCTCAAGACGGCACACGAAAGCATCTCCACCTGCCCTTTCAGATGCTCATCATGGCTGTCATTCAAGACCACTCGGGCAGCCTGAAGCTGCTCACTGGCATTGGAGAGCTTGCCTTGAAGCAGCGACGTCCAGCCCAGGCCGAAACCGAGTACCTTGCCAGCGCAATGGTTAGCGAACTGCTCTTCGATATGGAATGCTCCCGGCGGCACTAACTCCTTTCTGAGCCGCTTCTCTTCCAAGCGGAGGTACGCGCAATCGAGGGCTTTAACAAATTCGCTTCTTGCGGAAACGAACTCGCCCTGAACGCGGTGAAGATGGCCATGAAAATAATGGAGCCTGGCCAGCGTGCCCCAGCAAGAGAAAACGGGGGCCGTGCGCGCAATAAGGACTTGTTCTAGGAAACCGGCGCAGGCCTTGAAGGTTCTCTCTGCATCCACATACTCGCCCATCCGGTACAACGCGAACCCATAGCCGAGACAACATATAACTTTCTGCCGAGCCAATTTTTGATTGGCAACGACGTCGTCATACTGCGTGTTCTCCAAACGAAACTGACGTTGATCAGCAGTTTGAAAATCGGCCAAATGCCGTCGGGCGATTTCGTGCAACAGCCGTAAAGCTGTAGCATATTCGCCCGCCTGATCATGAACTTCCCACCGCAAGGTATGAGCCCGAATAAAGCTCAATTCATCACCTGCTCGTTTAAAGAAATCGGCATGGGCAAACACAAAGTCAGCATCTACAGTCAACTGCGGGCCGAATCGGCCGGCCCGAACGCTGTGGAGAACCTTTTTTAGGAGTTCCTGAAGTTTAGCCAGGGTAGGTTCAACAGCAACAGCAACATTGCTCATTCGCTTAATTCCCCTTATTTGTTCTGTAAGTATTACTGCAACCGCCGCACTTGCAACGCCCTCTGCTGCACTTTTATCGAGTAAAACATCATCAAGAGAAGGTTGAATTTTTTAGCAGGCTACTCCGCAACAGAATCTTTAGGCAGTAAGAGCTTCAGGAAATTCATTCTCCCCCTAGTGAATAGTGAAAAAAACAATCCAGACGTTTCACCTGGAAAACCACCCGGCATTACAGGGTTTTGGCACCCTAGGTTCGTCTCCAGTAAGCCCTTTGAATTGAGCAGCTTATGGTCCCAAGGTAGATGTATTGTTACGTAATGAATCTAAAAACTTCTGAAAAGTCGGCGCACTGGTCCCGAATCGTATCTTGGGAATTCTTTGGACAAATCAAGAAAATCACTTGTGATTTGCCGCCTCCAAACAAGATATTCTTTGGCAAAATGTGAGAGAGCGTTACAAGTTTTGTCGCAAACATCGCAAGTTCCTGGCCAAACTAGAAAACACGCAATTGATATTTGGCCTTGTCAACCCCCAAATGACAATGGTTGTGCTTGAGCAAAAGAATCGTTACAACGAAAGGCAAGGCTGTTGTTGGTCCAAGGAGCACAGGAATGACGCCCAGTTGGAGCGTATGCCGTCTTACATTCACGCAGAACTGGCCTGGAGCGATCCCGCCGGACACCCTGCCGCGCATCATTTCCCACTTGGATGCGGAACCGCTGTTTCGCCCGATGTAGAAGAACGCGCAAGTAGCTCCGGCTAACCCCTAACCAGCGGCAAATCTCATCCTTGTTTTGCTCATCCAATAACATCGCCTCCAGAATGCTCTGCTCACGGATGTCTAGTTGGGCGAGCGTTCGACGCACCTTGCCGTTGGTTTCCTTGGCCAGCACCAGCGAATATGCGCTGGGGAAATTTGCGGCCGGTTCGGTTTCCAGTGTGGACAGCGCTACGGAGCGGCGTTGTTCGCGATAAGTCTCGCGCACAACGTTATTGCATACGCCAATCACAAACACCTCAAACCGATCCGGCTTGTGTACCCCACGGCCGGAGCGGACAGCCGCCAGGACCCGCAGAAAAGTCTCCTGGCGGAGCTCCCAGGCTTGGTCGGTGGAACGCACCTTGCGGCGCAGGGTCCGCAGCAGAATGGGGCTGAAATGGTCAACGAAGTGCGCTTCTATCGCCGGATCTCCCTGGCGTAGCGCATTCACATAGTCGGAGCCAAATGCCTGTGCAACTGACGACATAGTCTCACACCTCTCCTTGTCGCACGCTCTGCCCGCTGGCGTCGGCGCAAACCGGTGCCTTTCTGGTACTTGGCAGTTAGGTGCAGGACGGAATTTGCTTGCACTGAAAATAGCGTCAGAAATTGAACATTTCCGCCACTCTGGTGGTGAAAAAAATGAATACATGTGCACCGGGTAGGTTGCAAAGATGAGAAGTTCCAGGCGCAATCTTGCCAGGAGTTGGTAATGGGATATTGTGCGTGAGATGTGTATCAGTGCTTACAGCGTGTTTCAAAAATGCCACTCAGAATTTTTGGTGGAAGAGCAGGCCTTTAGAGCTTGCCCTGAGCGAGTCGAAGGGCCTGCGTTACTGGCCCGAAAACGACCAGGGCTTTTAGCCCTGGTGCTGGAGTTTCTACATTCTTGAGACAAAAAGCGGTGGAAAGCGGCCCTATTGAGCTTGCGCCTGAGCAAAAGCCGAGGACTGCGTTAACAGTAACGTTTTATGGTGGAAGAACGGCCCTTCAGGGCCGTGTAAAGAGTAGCCTTTAAAGAATGCGCTTTAGCGCTGGTGGCACAGGGTCTAGCTCCACCTGCAGGAATGCGGAAGAATATGGATATTCCGACGGCGTTCTCGCCAAAAAATCATTCCTGAGGCAGTAATTTCACCACAAACATACTTTTTCCACAGCCTGTTTGACTCCAATACTGTTCACTATAAGGAGTTTGGAGGTTGCCTGGGACTCCAATGATCCAACCCCCCGAAGCCTGGATTATCCATGAGTTAACGAAAACATGCCCTGCATAGCTTGCAGGAAAAATTCAAAATGACCCACTACTCAAAAACTTCACAAATATCTTCTTTGGCGATAGTTGGACTTTATAATAACCGGCTAAGTCTATCCTGAATAAAGTAGGTACCGTGTGCCAGATAATCCCCAGGACATTACGGTTCTGCTGCGCCGTTGGCATGCAGGTGACCAGGACGCGGGAGATGAGATCTTCCGCAGGTTGATGCCGGAGCTGCAAAAGATTGCAGCGCGTCTCCGTAGTCATGAACGTCCCAACTATTCTCTGCAGCGCACGGAACTGGTGAATGAACTCTATTCAAAACTACTGGATGCAAATCATGTGATTGATTGGCGGGACCGGGGACATTTCTTCGCTATCTATACTATAAAGCTGCGCCGCTTCCTCATCGATCGTGCTCGGAGTAAGCCAACGCCAGAACTATTGTCGATTGAAGATTTGCCCGAAGGTATCATGGCGGGACGCACCCGGCTCGAAGTACGTTTGGCAGTCGACCGCCTGCTGGATGAGCTGGAGAAAGAATTGCCCACCACCTGCGGCATTCTTGTCGCCCAGGCTTATTTTGGATATGAAGTCAAGGAAATCATGAAGAATTTCAGCCTGTCCCAGAGGACTGTGGAACGCCACTTGCACGATGGCCGCAAATGGCTGTTTGAACGATTGAGCAAGCTATGAGGATCGACCCAGCAGAGCGCGACGAGCGCGTCATGGCCCTTGCCGCTGAAGCACTGAAAACGCCCCTCATCGAGCGTGACAGCTTCTTGCAACGAGCGTGCCAGAATGATCCGGAACTCTACCGGGAAGTATCCGAAGTAGTGGGCTGGGAAGAGCGCATGGGCGGCTTTCTGCGCCACCCCTTGATTGAATTCGTTGACCTCGAAGCTCTGGAGAAAGTATTTGCGCCCGGCCAAATTGTCTCCGGACGCTTTGAGATCCTGCGTTGCGTAGGTGATGGCGGCATGGGCGTGGTCTATGAAGCTTTTGACATCAAGCGCAAGCAACGGATCGCTATTAAGTTCGCCAAGCCCGGCTTTGATCGCCTGCTCTCCCCCGAACTGGAAGGCGCGCTCCAAGTCCGGCACTATAACATCTGTAGGGTCAATGAGATCCATACCACACCGACAGAATTCGGCGAGCTGGACTTTCTCACCATGGAGTTTCTGGATGGCGAGACCCTGTACTCCAGGTTGGCGCAAGGCAAGCTGGATGAAGCAGAAGCATTGGAAATCGCCCGCCAGCTCTGTGCCGGCGTAGCTGAAGCCCATCGAAGCGGTATCCTGCACCGTGACCTTAAACCCGGCAACGTCATCCTTTGTCGCAAGGAAGATGCCGGCATCCGCGCGGTCATCACCGATTTTGGACTGTCCACAGAAAGTGCCGTCGCCAGCGAACTCAGAGGCGGTACACCAAGCTACATGGCCCCGGAACTTGGGCGCGGTGAAAAGGCATCGCAGGCCTCCGACGTCTTCTCGCTGGGAGTAATCCTTTACGAGATGATCGCGGGCCAAAAGCCCTTTCCCGCAACTGCTGAAGGCAATGGCGCAGTCTCTTCCCCTGTCGCTCCCAGCAAGCTGGTCAAGAACTTGCCCCGTCGATGGGATAAAGCCATCCTGCCTTGCCTCCGGCCTAACCCAGAAGAGCGTTGCTCGGCGGAGCAGATACTCGATGTTCTGAATCGCCAGCCGTTTTATCGCAAGCCAGCTTTAGTGGTGGCGATAGCGGCTTGTCTTGTTCTGGCTACGCTGGCGGCCCGATGGGTCGTTGATATCTTCATGCCGCCTCCCATTCGCCTGGCCGTGCTGCCGGTAGAACTTCCCAGTGGCTTGGCGCAGCGCGGCCGGCAAATCCTGGATGACGTGGCTGAACGAGTCAAGCAAATGCAAGATGGGAAAGCTACGGTATCAGTCGTCCCGCTTTCCAAGGTGCTGAGTAAAGGTGTTGCCACGCCCCAAGAGGCAGCGAGAATCCTTGGCGCCACCCATGCCTTGCAATTGAAGATCCGCCCCGAAGCTGACGGCCTGGCGGCCGAAGGAACAATCATTGATTTGCGCACTATGGCTCATCTTCGGGATTACTCTGCGCATTTTGCCAAAGCGGATCTCGACGACCTGCGCACCGGACTAACAGGACTGGTTTCCTGGGCGCTTCATGTTCACCGGAGATCGCAGCCGGAGACGGTCGCCCCAGCGGCAGCCACCGCCTACAAAAATGCCCGCGAGTATCTGGAGCGTGAGCCCCATGACTTCATTGACGCCATGCCCGAATTCCAGGAAGCGGCCCGCTTGGATCCGCATTCACCCTTGCCGTCGGCTGGGCTGGCGGAGGCGCACGCCAGGGAGTATCAGGCCGAGAGGAATGAAGAAGCCCGAAAAGACGCGCAGTTCTGGCTGGCCAAGGCAGAGGCGCTGAATGCCGATTCGCCCGCGGTACGAAGGGCCTCGGGACTTCTCCACTTGATCCAGGGAGACTACCCCAAGGCGTTGGAAGACTACCAGCGCGTGGAAGAGATCGAACCCCGCAACGTGGAAGCCTTGCTTGGTTCGGGGCTGGCTTATGAGTCGCAGGGAAAAATGGCCGAAGCAATGGCACATTATCGCCGGGCAATGTCCATCGACCCCAATAACTACAAGCCGTATGAGTACCTGGGGGCCCTTCACTACTATCATGGCCAGTATGCCGAAGCGGAGGAGCCGTATAAGAAGGACATTGAACTCGCTCCAAACAGGGTGAACGCTTACGGAAGCCTCGCCGGTGTCTACACTGCCCAATTTAAGTACGCCGAGGCGGAAAACGTATACAAGGCATTGCTGGAGCGGAAGAAAACCGCGCTCACGTTGAATAACATAGGAGTCATGCTCGCTTTTCAAGGACGCCAAAGGGAGGCCATTGATTACTATCGGCGGGCCGTCGCAATAGATCCCGACAGGGCCATCTACTGGCTTAACCTGGGCGATTCCCAGCGACGGGTCAAAGACCAGGCAAACGCCAAAGATTCTTATCAGCATGGGTTGCGGTTGGCTCTGGGTCAAATAACTGCAAATGTCACCAACGCTTCAGCTCGCGCCTACCTCGCCTATCTCCATGCCCGGCTGGGCTCTAAGGACCAGGCCAGATTGCAAATCGCTGCGGCCTTGAATTCTCCAGGCAGGGACAACCAAGTGGTGCTTTGTGCGGTTTTGACCTATGAGGCCATGGGCGACCGGGAACAGGCGCTTGCCAAAGCAGCGATGGCCACTGCCCAAAACCTCACCGTGATGGACCATCATCCCGATCTGGAGGATTTGCAGCGCGATTCTCGTTTTAGACTATTGATGGCCGAAATCAAATAAGGAGGCCGAGTTGGGTGTAATTAAAAAGTGCGAGTCAAGCCTTTGACCTGGAACTATATGCGAAATAGAGAAAAAACACTCGTCGTCCCGATCCTGATCTGGCGGATTAGGGGTCTGATTCTCGCTTTAACTATTGATAGCAGAAATTAAATTAGGAGGCTGAGTTTATGGCTACTATTCCTCAGGGATCCCCGGCTCACCCCATCGCGGCATCCGCGAACTCTGCAGATGTTAAAGACATCTCGGTAGATTATGACGAAGTAAATGAGAGCGTCATAGTGACCCCGCAAGTAATAAAGAAAGGCACGGTTGTTCGCTTCAAGGACCCCAAAGGCCGCAAACTCAAAATCGCGTTTCTCTCCCCCAGCGGCAAAGAGATCGAGACAGTTTTGGATTCCCAGTCGTTCACGCCGATCATCGGGGGCACCTACCACTTCACGTGCTACTTCACTGCTCCGGGAAAGAAGCGTGCGGTCAGCCCGGCGAGCGGTGGAGTCATTGACGTTATTCCTCAGCGGCCCTGAGGTCGTTTGTACAACAAACGAAACTCTCAGAACGTCGCCAGGTTGGAAAATGTCAGCAGGAACTCAGATGTTAAGTTGGCGCCATACGCAGATTCGCCCCAGCTAAAGCTGGGGTGAATCCGCACCGGGCTCAACACGCTTTGACCAGTTCTGATATCCCCACTTCCTGATTTCCTCCGCTTCCTCTGCTGCCTCCGTGTTTCGAAGGTTTGGTTTATCAGCGTGAATCAGTTGGATCAGCGTCATCAGTGGTAAGAAATTGGTTTTGTCCTCTCCGCGCTCCGCGGTGGGCGGGTTGCAATAGCGGCTTTTGCCACACACGCGCCAATCCCAACGTCAAAGACGGGGAGTTAGATCTTCTGTGCCTCTGGACCCCTTTGGAAAATGCAAAGGCACAGACATCAAAGGACGTGTCATTTACACAACCGACACCGATGATCCCACTCACAAAGTTGCTCAGGATGCCGACCTGAAAGCGCAGTCCCTTACCGACATCTGCAAGGAGATTCAGGCCAATGGCAATATCAAAGACCCGAAAATACTGTCTCTGTGTAATGAGTTGGTCAAAAAGGGTTTTTGATCCGGCACTTTGCAGGTCAACATGGCAACGCGCCATGTTGAGAATTAAAAATCACTAATTTATTAGTGCGTTTTTACAATGTTCCGTTTTGGGAAAATTATTCTTTTTCATCCCAGACTATTGGGATAAACTGCGCGCGACCAAAGGAGGTTACATGCAAGTTCCTTCGGTGAATCCCTCGGTCAACATGGTGGCGCCTGTCTGGTTGGTGCCTCCGGAGGCGGATTCGTCTTCCGACAGTGCTGCATGTCCTTGTATCTGCTCACAGATTGGGCTATGTCTGCCGATACCGGGACAGCCGACACCTTGTCCTCCAAATCCGACAACTACAACCGATTGATCAACCAGGGACATGAGCTTGAACTCATGTCCCTGCCAAATTTTGTTCTAGCAGGTTCTGGAGTTATTTATGCCTACATTGTGCAAGCCTTCCCGGTATAACCATGCGTTTCCGTACAAGGGAGATATGCTCCTTTTCAATGGACTCAGTTCGGCGCTGACGGTCGTGCCGCGCGATCTCTACCAGCGTATTGAGGAATACCTGCTTGCTGGTGGGCTTTTCGACATGGATGGCATACCAGATGCAGTGTTGCGTGGCTTTCTTGATGGCTTGGCTTCGGGCAAGTTTTTTGTTGCCGCCGAAATGGATGAACTCGATATTTTGCGGCGGCGCACCCAGCATCACAAGAAGATCCAGCCCATGTCGCTCACCTTGGCCACAACCATGGACTGCAATCTTGGATGTTATTACTGCTTCGAGGAGAAATATCACTCTTACATGGACCATGAAACATGTGATCTTATCTTCGACTATACCGTCCAGAAGATTGAACGCGAGAAAATCAAAAGTCTTTATATAACCTGGTTTGGCGGCGAACCCATGTTGAATCCCGACGCCATCGAATATCTTTCCCAAAAGGTGATTGCTTTTTGCGATGCCCGCCAGGTGGCCTACATGGGCAGCATGATCTCCAACGGAACTTGCTGGCCGGAACCTGCGGAAGATATCGCGGCCTTTGCCGCTCACAACCGAATCATGCATGTCCAATTCACCTTTGATGGACTTCCAGACAATCACAATAAGCGCCGCCGTTATATCCATCCCGGCGCGGAACTCTCTTCCTTTGAGGCCATGGCCCGCACAATTTCCGCATTAGTTGGCAAGATCAGGATGTCTTTCCGGATGAATTGCGATCCGGGCAGCGTAAACGATCTCTTCGGCCTCATTGATCTATTCGTAGAACGCAAATGGCTCTATCCAGGGTCCGGTGTCTACCCTTATGCGGCGAGAATACGTCCAGCCACCGAGACTTGCGACTTTGTTCAAAACCACATGGTGGATTTCTCCGAATTCAACCAGACCAACAACGAATTTCTGCGCTACGTGGCGCGCTTCATGGATCCGGCGGAATTTGCCGGCCTGATCTATCCCAAAGCGGTCAAGGTTGGCTGCGATGCTGTGAATCCCAACGGCTTGATGGTCGGGCCGGACGGCACCCTCTATAAATGCACCGAAGACATGGGAGACCATAAACGTGGCCAGGGCCACATTCGCGATCGAATCCGCCAAGCCAGGAGCGCTGCCCTATTCCCGATTCTTTCCCAGGGACTTGGCAGCGCCGCCAACAACTATGACGCCTTCGATCCTTATTCCCAGCCGACCTGCTCCGTTTGCAAATACCTTCCCCAGTGCATGAGCGGATGCCCCAAAGACCAGCTTGAAAAACATCGCCGCATGAACGAAAACCGCGCTAATACTGACGCCTTCAAGCAATATTGGGACGACAGCCTGGGACCGCTGATCACCATGTATGCAGATATAACTCTGGGCCAGAACGGAACTGCCGTAAAGCCAGCGCCGTTGGATGAATATCTCGATCAGATGCGTCAGGAATCCGTTCGCGTAGGAATGTCATGAATTTGGATAGCTGAGTTTGAGCCGCAAATAAACATGACCGTTGGAGCGGAGCCTCCTGATCTATGGCTTCTTCGTCAGCGCGGTTTTGCCAGTTCGTCTGAGAGCAGATGGGCCTTCAATGCCAGATTGTGAGCGCGAACCAGGTCGCCGTCTTTGGTGGCCTGTTTGCTTTGGGTCACGTAATCACGGACCTGCGCAACTATCGACTCCTCATCCGAGGAAAGCAGGCGCTTGATGCTGCGCAGATTGGCATCTGTGCTTTCCAGGAGCTGTTCCGTGGAGGCCATATTGTGGACAGCTTCGTCGTGGGATATTCCAGCGGAGATTTGTGTTGAACCAGCGTGGTCTGTGCTTCCTTCTGCAATTGTGACTTTAGGAGGCGGAGTATTTTTGGCAATCTCCACGGGCGGTTTTGTGTTCCCGTTCGCCACTTGAGGAGAGGGTTTTTGCGCTGGGTTGCGAGGATGCTTCGGCTTAGGTTTCGGTTTAGTGGACGTAGTATTCGTAGCCGGGGCTTGTTGGTCCTGTCCGGTCGTGGGAGGAGGCGGCTGCTGTTCTTGGGGCTGAGAAGGCGGAGTGGTCGGCTGCGGTTCTTCCGGCGGCTGGTTCGTGGCAACTGGAACCTGTTGTGGCAGCAAGACGACCGGCTTGTTCTTGTGGCATCCGAGCAGGAGGCTGCACAGAATCAGTAGAACGGCCGGCGCTGTTTGCTCTTTCTTCATGCGGTCTGCACTGAACTCTCTGATACCGCGCGGGGCTGTTCTCCCGGCGCTGTATTTTCCAACAACGGGAAGCGGAGGTAAAATCTGGCGCCCTGGCCTTCAATGGAGTCAAACTCCAGAGAACCATTGTGGAGTTGCACGACCCGGTAAGCCATTGCCAATCCAATGCCGCTTCCGCCGTTTTTGGTGGTGAAATAAAGGTTGAAGATCTTGTCGCGGATTTCGGCCGGGATGCCGGGGCCTCCATCCTCCACTTCCAAAGTGGCGTTTTCGCCCTCACGACGGAGTGTTACCCGCAGATCGCCTCCCGTGGGCATTGCCTGCACGCCATTGATCACAATGTTCAACACTGCCTGCTTGACCAGGTCGGCATCAACCCGCACCGGAAGGGACTCCGGACTGTTTTTGCGTTCAACATGGACATGATGCCGCTCCGCTTCCGGAGAGGCCAGCATGACTACATCATCCACAAGCTTGCGTAAATCGATCTCGCTGAGGCGAAGCTCCACGGGACGAGTGAAGTCCACTAAGGTCTGGACCACGCGGTCAAGCCGCTTGATCTCGCTGCCGATTACATCCATGTGGCGGCGCGCATCGGGATCCACCTGGTTCAATTTCTGGCGCAACACCTCGAGGTGCACCACGATTGCGTTGATAGGGTTCTTGACTTCATGGGCCACGCCGGAGGTAAGGCGACCGATGGCCGACAGGCGGCGAGAGAGCTCGATTTCATCCTCAATGCGATGAACGGACTCGGCATCGCGCAGGGTCAGCAACGCTCCGATTCGTTCGCCGTGCTCTTCGATGAAATCCAGAGAAATCTCCAGGTGGCGGCCGTTTTCGCTTTCAATTTCTTCCTGGTTCAAAGGCTGGCGTGTTTCAAGAGCATGCAGAATGGCATGGCCCAGCCGTGAGTCTTCCGAGAAGATTTCCGCAGGATGGCGGCCCAGCATCTCGACTCGAGGTTTACCGATAAACCGTTCGGCTGAAGCACTGACCAGCACAGATCTAAACTCGCTAGTAAAGAGCATAACACCGTCCTGAAGGTTGGCCATCATCTGATCGAGATTTTCTTTCAGGGCGGAGAAGACCTCCTTCGCGTCGCGCATCTCGCGTCCCAAGCGGTCGATCTTGCTGGAGACGGCCCCGTATTCGTCGGAGCGCTGGACAGGGGACTCTGTTACTTCAATCTGCCCGGAGGTGATCAGATCGAGACGGCGATTGATGGCTTCCAAAGGACGCAAAGCAAAATTGGAGAGGCCGGCGGCCAGAATCAGGCATACCACGAACGCAACCCCCGAGAAAATCAATGCGTGGTTAAGCAAAGGATGAAGGTCATTTTTCAGCAAGACGGTCGAAACTCCAACCCGCACCTCGCCAAAGGGAATTTTGCCATCGCGCACCAGGGGTACGCGAATGTCACACGCTTGCGCCGGGCCGTAGACAATGGTGAGTTGCTTCCATATCCCGCCCTTCACCAGTAAAGAGCAATCTTCGCGTCGTTTAGGTACGGTTCCGATGTTGGCCTCGTTGTTATGGACAAGGACCCGTCCGGAGGCGTCAGTGATGGCAACATCGTAGGTGATTAACGAGTAACCCACGATCGACTGCACCAGGGAGTACACGCCTGGATCGGTCTGGAGGACATCTTCGACCGCTGCGTCTATCTGTTTGGGATCATTTAGATCAACCGGGGTATCGCGCAGGTCTGTTTCCAAGGCTTGACGGGCCACAGTATAGAGCTCATTAGCGATGAAGGCGCCATCATTATATGTCTCCTGAACGCGCTGATGGACAACCTCAAAGATATACACCGTGGAAATCGTGACCACGATGGCCAGTACCATGGCGGTAATGGCAAACACCAGCTTGGTTTTCAGGCGCACCGCAGGCATGAATATGATTCTAGCTGGCCGCTTCGCTGGCTACGCCGGAAGCAGCGCCATACTCCTTTAATTTATTGTGCAGGGTCTTGAGACTGATGCCCAGAATCTCAGCGGCGCGGGTCTTGTTGTTATTGGTTGCAGCCAGGGTTTTCACGATGAGCATCTTCTCTGCTTCTCCGACTGTGGTGCCTACTTCCAGGTGGATTCCGTCGGCGCTGCCGGTCGCTACTTTCAGGCCGGCATTGCCAAAGTTTGGAGGCAAGTGCCGGGGTTCGATCAGGGAAGCTTCGCAAACGATGACCGCGCGCTCCAGAGTGTTGCGCAACTCACGGACATTCCCCGGCCAATTGTAGTTGCTGAACATCTGCAAGATGCTTTCATGTACTCCGCTGACTTTGCGTTCATGTTTAGCGTTCATGTCCGCCAACAATGCATCCACCAGCTCCGGAATGTCCTCTTTATGTTCACGCAATGGAGGGAGGTGGATGTTAAAGACGTTAAGACGGTAATAAAGATCGTTGCGCAGTTCACCTTTCGCTACCGCCTCCTCGGGAGCTTTATTGGTGGCAGCCAGCACCCGGACATCGACCGGCGTTTCGACCTTGCTTCCCAGGCGGCGCAGCTTGTGGTCTTCCAGCACCCGCAACAGCTTGGCTTGCGTGGCAATCGGCATCTCGCCGATTTCATCGAGCAGCAACGTGCCTTCCTCAGCTAATTCAAAACATCCGGCGCGCCGTTCAAGAGCGCCGGTAAAGGCGCCTTTCTCGTGCCCAAAAATTTCGCTCTCCATCAGCGTTTCTGGAATGGCGGAACAGTTGATAGCGACAAATGGCTTGCTTTTACGCGGGCTCATTTCGTGAATGGTACGGGCCACCATCTCTTTGCCGGTGCCGCTCTCTCCAGTGATCAGGACTGAAGCAGTGCTGGGGGCGACCATCTCCACCAGCCGGAATATTTCCTGCATGGACCTGGATGAGCCTACCAGTCGTCCAAAAACGCCCGTGTCGCGGAGTTTACGTTTTGTGACTTCCAATTCCAGCGCAGTGCCTCGCTGCCGGACTGCGTTTTGCAGAATTTGTTTAAGGCGGGCCGGGTCCACCGGTTTTTGAATGAAGTCGTAAGCCCCGATCTTCATGGCATCGACCGCCAGATCAATGCTGCCTTGTGCGGTCAGCAGGATCACGGCAATCTGTAGCGGCTGCTCGGCAATGCGCGCCAGCAGTTCCATACCGCTCATGCGGGGCATTTTAAGATCGGTAACTACGATGGCGGGGGTCCAGGCCGCTACCTTCTCGAGGCCTTCCAGGCCGTCCTTGGCAGTGTCCGCCCTGTAGCCCCAGGCGGAAACCAGTTCAGCTAATCCAGATCGCTCGTTTTCTTCATCTTCAACAATGAGGACTTTTTCCGGCATGCTCGTCAAAGCTTACCCCTTTCACCAGGCTTTGTTTTGGATCCCAATTTCAAGCAGGAGCAACACTGACTGTCTTTGGATGCCAAACTGTGTAAAAAAGTCTATATCCATGCAAATTACTGAATATAATAAACTTAAATAGCAATAAACGCTTTTCTTGTATCTGGCATCCAAAGTTCAACAGGGTCACTTTCGTAAACTTTCTCTAAGGAGTGGATGGATGAAGAGTTATTGGATAACTGCGCTGGTTGCAGGCCTATTGACGGCAGGCGCAGTCGCACAAACTGGAGTAAGCGGTTCTGCCTCTGGCAACACTTCAGCATCAGTTGGACAAAATGGGGCGAACGCAAACGCCAGTCAGAACGCCCAAGTTTCAGGCAGCTCCACGAATGCACAAGTCAACGCCCAGGGACAGACTTCGCAAAAAGCTAACAAAAAACGTGAGACCAGCGATAGCTCGGCTTCTGCCGGTGGGAGCAGTACGGCCAGCGGAGCTGGAACTGCTCTTAGCAGTGGCACGGCCATACAGGCCGAACTGACTAAATCTTTGGATGCCAAGAAAGCCAAGGCTGGAGACGAGGTTACCGCCAAAGTGGCACAGGACGTAAAGTCTGATGGCCAAGTAGTTCTTCGCAAGGGCTCAAAACTAATCGGCCATGTGACCGAAGCCAAAGCGCGAAGCCAGGAAAACTCAGAATCGCGTTTGGGTATTGCATTTGATCGGGCCGTCTTGAAGGATGGCCAGCAAGTGGCCTTCAATGCGGTTATTCAGGCCCTGGCCCCAGCCGCAAATCTGTCAGCTTCAGGTATGGCGGATGAAACCGGTGGTTTGGCCGCAGCCCCAATGCCTATGCCTGCGCCCTCAGGTGGCATGCCCGGCGGTGGGATGGGCGGGGCAGTTGGCGCCGTTGGGTCAACTGTTGGAACTGCAACATCGACCGCTGGCAAAACTGCTGGTTCTGTGGGCGGAGCCGTGAACGGCACTGTCAATGGCGCCGCCGGTGGCACACTCAGCACTGCCAGCCGTGGTGTGGTTGGACTTCAGGGCTTGAATCTGAACTCCGCAGCTTCTAATAGTACTCAAGGTTCGGTGATCAGCTCTCCCTCTCACAATGTGAAGCTGGATAGCGGTACCCAACTGGTGTTGCAGGTTAATGGTACAGGCCAATAAATTCAGGCTAGGTAATATCCCCAGGTAAGGCTTACAATAGATGCGCGGTCGGGTTTCCAACCGGCCGCGTATTTTCGGTCCTTGTCACTCGTTTTATCCGATATAGATTTCCAGGTATTTAATTTTTTTTTAGTTATATGGGAGGAAACCCATGGTACTTCGCTGTATTGTCCGTACGCTTCTCGTAGCGTTATTCGCGTGGAGCATATTGCCGGTAGCGGCCCAGACCACCGGTGACACTAAGCCTGCCAAGGTAGAGGTTTTTACCGGCTATTCCTGGATGAATGCCGGCAGCACCGTGAATGGCATCAAAAGGGGAGTTCCGCTGACTCTCAATTTGAAGAATGCAAACGGCGGCTTCCTTGTCGATGTTTCGTATTTCTTCAACAAGTGGGTTGGCCTGACCGTGGATACCGGCGCTCATTTTGGCGACACCTACGATGCCGATGAGATTTTTGTAGGTCCTACGCTGCGCTTTCCTGGGGAACATATCCAGCCGTTTGTCCATTTCCTGGGTGGCTGGAGCCGGCTTTCTCCGGCAAATGCCGATCAGAACGATGCTTTTGGCTTGGCCATAGGTGGGGGGCTCGATTTCAAAGTAGCTCGCTACTTGAACATTCGTTTGCTTCAAGCCGACTACCGTTTCGGCAACCATAGCTTTGGCCCAGCCAATCCAGATTCCCACATTAGTGGCGCTCGTTTGGCCAGTGGTCTGGTATTTCTGGCTGGAGTTGGCGAGGAATTGCCGGTGTCCGCTACCTGCTCTGCTACGCCCAGCGAAGTTTTTGTCGGTGAACCAGTGAAGGCCTCCGTCTCAACCCAAAACTTCAATCCCAAGCACACCTTGAAGTACGAGTGGGCAACCAACGGCGGCAAAATACAGGGACAGGGAGAGACAGTCACGATTGATACGACGGGCGTAGCGGAAGGCCAGTCATTCACGGCCAACGTTCATGTCATCGATCCTTCAAACAAAAAAGCTATGGCAAATTGCCAGGCTGGCTTTGCCACGAAGAAATGGCTGCCTCCGACTATTAGTTGCAATGCCACGCCCTCTAGCTTGCTGGCCAAAGATGGCCCAGTTACGATTCACTGCAGTGCCAGCAGTCCGCAAGGTGTGTCGGTTACAGTGGCCCATCAGGGGAGCAACAGTATTTCCGGACAGGGTACGGATTTGACGGTGAACACAGCCGGTTTTGATCCCGGCACGGTGACCGTCCAGAGTACGGTCACTGACACCCATCAGCTCACCGCCAACACCAGCACCAGCTTCACGGTGCAGACTCCGCCGCCACCGCCGCCACCACCTCCACCACCGCCGAGCCTCGCGCTCCACAGTGTGTATTTCGCAACAGCCCAGCCGACCGCTAAGAACCCCGAAGCCGGCTTGGTCAAGAGCCAGGAGCAAACACTGATTCCGGTCGCCAGCGATTTCAAGAAGTATCTTGAAGTCAAGCCGGACGCTAAGTTGGTCCTCGAAGCCCATGCTGATCCGCGTGGCAGCGACGACTACAACCAGGCGCTCACCGAACGGCGTGCTGGACGGGTCAAGAGCTTCCTGGCTGAGCAAGGCGTTCCAGCGCAAAGCATTGAGACCCGAGCTTTTGGCAAGCAAAATCAGGTCACGCCTGACGAGGTGAAACAGTCGATTGAGGCGGATCCTCAGTTGACGCCTGGGGAGCGCAAGAGAATTCTCAAAAACATGAGAACTATTGTGCTGGCCCAAAATCGCCGCGTGGACATTACTCTCAATGCTCCGGGCGTGGAATCCCAGCAGTCTGTCCGCCAATATCCGTTCAATGCTGCGGATGCGTTGACCTTGATTGGCGGCAGAGAAAAACCAAAAGCAGCCCCGGCGCCCAGAAAAGCAAGAAGGCCGGCTGCCAGAGCAAGAAAGAAGACCAAATAGGTAGTGGCTGGTTTTGGAAAGAAACACGCTTGCTTTCAGAACCGGCGACAGGTAAACCCAAAAGGCCAGCGAAATCGCTGGCCTTTTTTCTTTAAGCAATTAGCAGTTTAACGTTGCAAAATGGTCTAGAATCAGCAGGACACTTTCCTAATCTTCCGGAGGGTGGGTCAAATGAAAAGCTATTGGGCTGTTGTGGTCTTTGCCGGTGTGGTTGTAGCCGGCGCGGCAGAACAGAGCGTGCCTGTTCTTGGGCAGGAAAACGGAACACCTGTCACCGATGCAAGAAGAGCCACTTTGAAAAATGTGGCCTCCGGCCCGGACGTCCTGCCAAGCGGCGCGAATTTAGTGGTTGAGCTTACCAAGCCCATCAACTCAAAAAAAGTTAAACCTGGCGATGAGGTCAAAGCCGTGGTCACTCAAGACCTCATGTCTCGCGGTCAGGTCGTGGTTCCCAGAGATTCGCGACTAGTTGGGCATGTAACCGATGCCAAGGCACGTACCAAGGAAGACCCGGAATCACGACTGGGCATCGTCTTTGACAGAGTGTTTCTAAAGGGAGGGACGGAGGTTGGCTGCCATGCAGTGGTCCAGGCGTTAGCTCCTTCGAATGGAAGGATTGCAGCGGTGGATGAATCCGATCCGATGATTGTGATGGCCAATGATCGAAGCGCCAAGATGATGCCAAAGCCTGACCCCGGTAACCGAACTTCAGAGGCGCGATCAATCCCACCCAAAATCAATTTGAGCAGCAGCAAAGACATTGAGTCTCCTGCCAGTGTCGGTGGCCCGTGGACAAACGGCTCCAGGCTGGAAAGCGGCAATCGCGGCGTGTTTGGATTTCCAGAACTGTTGCTTTCTTCCGATGCTAGCAGCAAAGGCTCAGTCATCAGCTCCATCAAGAGTGATATCAAACTGGAGAGCGGGACGCAGATGGTGGTGAGAGTGGTCAATACTGGTCAATAGGGTAGTCGGGACTTGAGAACAATGATGTTTTCGCCGCCTCCCTCCGGTCGTGCACAAACGTGCTGTGAAGTCGGTGAGTGGGTTCCACAATTCTCTTAGAGGAGTGGATCTATGAAAAACTGCCGTATTGCTATGGTTCTGGTCGGCGTATTCGTGGTCCCTGCAGGGAACGCGAGAACGCTTGACCCAGTCCGGTTTTTACCTGTTCCTGCCCAATCCAAAGTCGCCGGCGTCGGGCAAGACTTGAGCATGACTGCCGGTCCCGCGAATGGCGAGACTTCAGAAAAGCGTGAGATTGCTGTCGATGGTGCTGTGAAGAATTTGACCACCGCCAATGCTCCAGATGCTAAACAGACGGGTGCCAAGCTGGAGGGTGGCGTCCTGGTAGTGGCGGAACTCACCAAGTCGCTCAATGCAAAAAAAGTGAAACCTGGCGAGAAGGTGACCGCCAAAATAATCCAGGATGTCGTTGTCAACGGAAAAGTAGTAATGTCCCGAGGCTCAAAACTGATTGGCAATGTTACCGAAACCAGAGCACGAAGCAAGGAAGATCCTGAATCCCGGCTGGGGATCATTTTCTGCAAAGCAATGCTGAAAGAAGGAGGGGAATTGCAATTGGAGGCTGTGATCCAGGCCCTTGCGCCCGTCCAGCGAGTTTCTCGTGTGAATGAACCGGATCTTATGCTGCCGCCGGTGATCGGTCCAGACAATCAAAGCAACATGCCTCAACCTGTTACCCAGGGTCGCACTGTTGGTCAGTCAGGAAACCCAAGAGGAGCTCCCCCTTCACCGCCTCCGGCGGGCATCGGACAAGCTACGGCGCCTCGCTTATCGGCTGGTACCATCCCGGTTGCCGGAGACCAGTCCCACAACCCAAATATGCTGAGCGCGGGTAGCCGAGGCGTCTTTGGATTTCCAGGGTTGGTTCTTAGGTATACTGGCGGGGCACAGGTTCCAGTCATCATGTCGCACACCGAAGATGTAAAGCTGGAGAGCGGTACCCAGATGGTGCTGAAGACCACCGGTCGATAACTTATCGTCCAAAGATATTTGCTTAAAGATATTTGCCAAGATATTTGCTAAAGATACGTGCTGGCGCTCGATGCCCGGCCCTGGGCCCACGGTTCAAGTATTCAGAGCGTCAATTCATGTCCTTAGGTAACTTGTTGGAGCAAAATGAGCATGGCACTCTCGTAACTTATTCGGCAACAAGGGAGTAGCTTCTCGTGACCCTAAGAGCGCGCATCAGTAACTCCCTCCCCTTAATATTGGTCATGTTGGTGGGGACGCTGGCTGCGGCGCAGCAATGGAAGCCGCTTGGCCCCGACGGTGGTGATGTTCGCAGCCTGGCCTATGATCCGAAAAACCCAGACCGCATTTTCCTGGGCACCAGCTCTGGAACCCTCTACCTTTCATCCGATGGCGGTTCCAACTGGTCCCGCTTAGCGCATCTTGGCCGCTCTTCTGAAATGGTTCTGGACCATGTTGTTCTAAGTCCCACCAACAAAAAGATTATTTATGTCTCTGCCTGGAGCGTCGAATCCACCACAGGGGACCTTTTCCGCAGCAAAGACGGTGGAAAGAGCTGGGACCTGTTGCCGGAGATGCATGGCAAATCCATTCGCGCCCTGGACATGGCTCTTTCTGACTCTGAGATTCTGATTGCCGGCGCATTGGATGGTGTTTTCCGCAGTCATGACGGTGGAGATAACTGGGAGCGCATCTCACCGGAAAACCATGCCGAGATAAAGAACATCGAGTCGGTGGCGATCGACCCGGTGAATCCCGACGTTATCTATGTGGGAACATGGCACCTGCCCTGGAAGACCAACGATGGTGGCAAAACTTGGCACAACATCAAGAAAGGCGTGATCGATGATTCCGATGTTTTTTCCATCATCATCGATCCTTCGGATCCGTCAGTCGTATTTGCCAGCGCGTGTTCAGGCATTTATAAGAGCGAGACCGCAGGCGAGCTCTTCCATAAGATCCAGGGCATACCTTATTCAGCCCGGCGCACGCGCACCTTGCGCATGGACCCCACGAATCACAACGTTATCTATAGCGGCACAACCGAGGGTCTGTGGAAGACCACCGATGGCGGCGCTACGTGGAAACGCATGACTGGCGCCAACATCGTTGTCAACGACGTGATGGTCGATCCGCGCAATTCTGCGCGTGTTCTTCTCGCCACAGACCGAGGCGGGGTGCTGGCCAGTGACGATGCAGCGTTCAGCTTCACCGCCTCCAACCACGGTTTTGCGCATCGCCAGGTGGCATCTTTGTTGGTGGACCGCAATGATAGTGCGGTCTTATACGCAGGCCTTTTAAATGATAAAGAGTTTGGCGGTGTTTTTGTTTCGCATGATGCGGGGCAGAGCTGGAACCAATTCAGCGATGGACTGAACGGAAAAGATGTTTTTGTGCTTCGCCAGGCGGAGGACGGCTCAGTTGTGGCTGGCACAAATCGTGGAATCTTCGAATTGAAGCCCAAGGGTGTGCGCTGGCTGCCTTTGAATATTCTGGAAATTCCGAAAAGCTCAATCTCCATCGTCGTAGCCGGCAACCGCAGCGTAAACGGCCTCTTGGCGCCAACCGAGCTAACGGCCCGTGTCGATGGCCTGGAGATTGGACCGCACAAGTGGTATGCCTCAACTTCTGCCGGCCTCCTGGTAAGCACCGATCAGGGATTGACCTGGCGTGGGATGCTGCCGGGAGTGAAAGATCTGGTGGGCGTAAGCGCAGCCGGTCAAAAAGTGGTCGTGGCCACCAGGAAGGATGTGATGGTTTCCGTTGATGATGGCGACAATTGGTACACGCCCAAGCACATCGATTCCATCAGCCTTATTAATGCGGTCTCTCTGGACAACGATGGCAATATCTGGGTTGGAGCGCGCGAGGGTGCTTTTCGCACCACGAATGGCGGCGACTCCTGGGAGTATGTGAGTTCGCTGAAGCTCTCCAATATCATCAGCATTCAGTACGATGAAGAAAATCGTCGCTTCCTGGCTGCCGGTTCGGCTTCCACCAGCATTTTTGAGAGTACGGATAGCGGTCGCACTTGGCGGCGGACTGATTCAGGCTGGCAGGTGCGCGATTTCCGCTCAGCCCATGGCCGGCTGATTGCTGCAACCGCTTTTGATGGTGTAGTAATCCAGCCCGAGTCGGCTTTGGCCGCACGTGAACCTTCACAAAACTCCCCAACGGGAAACAAGTAGTTGGGTCTTCGGTTTGTAAAGTTCCAGTGCTCTTCCGGCCTACCGTAAAAAGGCAGCATATTCTCTGTTTAAAGTAAAAACTACATGGCTCTTCGATCAGTTCAGGTCCTAACGTTCTGAAAACTAAGCACTTCTGTTGGCAGCGCCCTTGCACTAACAGCAGCCAAGCGGTGTCCCCCCACCTGTCACGGAGGATCTATGAAACCCTATTGGATTGATAAGGTTTTTGCGCTTACTTTGGTGGGCTTATTGGCGCTGGCGATCGGTTGCAACGGTGTGGGCGCAGCGCCACCAGTTACTACCGCGAACGATGCTGCTTCCCAGAAATTGCCGTTTTCCGGCAACGAGGGACTGGTCATTCCCAAGGGCACACCCATTTATGTACGCCTGCAGCAATCCATCTCCAGCACGACGGCGCAACCAGGAGAACAATTCTCTGCTGTCCTGGACGAGCCGCTCATATTGGATGGCCAGACCGTAGCTGCACAAGGCACGCAGGTGAGCGGACGAGTCGTGGCTGCGCATGAGTCGGGACGATTGCATAATTCCGGCTATCTGCGCCTCACGCTTTCTTCACTCACATTGAAGGGCAAAGATGTGCCGATTCAAACCTCCAGCATCTTTGTGAAGGGCGGCAGCTACAAGAAACGCAACCTTGCTTACATTGGAGGTGGGGCCGGGGGAGGCGCTTTGATTGGAGCTTTGATTGGCGGTGGCAAAGGTGCGCTGATTGGGTCCACGATCGGAGCTGCCGGCGGAACGACAGCCGCTTATGCTACCGGCAAGAAAGAAGTTGGTTTTGCCGCTGAACGCCGCATCGGCTTCCGGCTGACCGAGCCACTCAGCATCAGCTAGAAAACCCCAGACCTTTTCTTCCGTGGAAATTTTCTTCGCTTTTTCCTGTGTGCTACGATGTGCTTTGAAATCTTTGTTTTTCTCGCAACTTTTCTGCACCTCTCCCGGGGGGAAGGTTTGGCAGTTCCGATCCACCGATCTACCGATCATCGGATCTCCCGATTCCCGACTTTCTCTGCGTCCTCTGCGGTGAGCTTTGGGGTTTGGTTGCGGCTCTGCTGCGCTGTGTCCTTTGCACTTGCTTGGATCAGCATTGATCAGTCAAATCAGTGTCATCAGTGGTACGGTTTTGATGTTCCTCGCTATCCTCCAATCGCTACTCCTAATTGTGAAAACACAAAGCTCCAGAAATCCAACGCGTCTTCAAGCAGCTTGCCGACCGGTTTGCCAATGCCGTGTCCGGCTTTGGTATCAACCCGGAGAAGGATCGGCCGGTCAGGGCCATTGGCAGCCTGGGCCTGCAGCAGCGCTGCCATCTTCTTGGCATGGAGCGGATCGACGCGGGTGTCACTGTCAGCAGTCATGAAAAAGACTGCCGGATAAATGGTCCCTTGTTTTACGTGGTGGTAGGGAGAATACGCGTACAGCCATTCAAATTGTTTGGGATCATCCGCTGATCCATATTCGGGTATCCATAGTTTGGCGATCTGAAACTTCTGGTAACGCAGCATGTCCAGCAAAGGCACCTGGCATACCACGGCCCGGAACAGATCAGGACGCTGCGTGAGGGCCGCTCCCACGAGTAATCCGCCATTGCTGCCGCCTTGTATGGCCAGGTGATCTTTGTCAGTGTATTTCTGCGCGACCAGGTATTCTGCTGCGGCGACAAAATCGTCGAAGACATTTTGTTTTTTGTCCAGCATGCCCGCCCGGTGCCAATCTTCGCCGAATTCATTGCCGCCCCGGAGTTGCACATCAGCATAGATTCCGTCGTGTTCCAGAAGGATGAGCATCGCGTTGCGGTTGAAAGCTGGTGTGCGTCCTAGATTGAATCCTCCGTAGCCGGAAAGCACGGTGGGGTTTTTGCCATTCAACGCCAGTCCTTTTTTATGTACGACAAACATTGGAATCCGGGTGCCGTCCTTGGAGTTGAGCCAAAGCTGCTTTACCTCAAACCGATTCGGATCGATGTCAGACTTCACGCGCGTCCACGCCGCCGATTTTCCATCGAGGCTGACCTGATAAACGGTAGGTGGGACGGCGTAAGAATAGAAAGTAAAGAAGCCTTCCCGTCCGTCCCAATCGCCGCCCAGATTCCCTAAAATGCTGCCCAACGTCGGCATGGGCACATCCGCCGTGTGCTTGCCATCGAGGTTGTAAATGGAAAGAGAAGAGCTGGCGTTCTTTATGGAATGAACAAAAAGTTTCTGACCGATGATCTTGGCATGGCCCTCAATCACGCCCTCTGACTGAGGGATGATCTCTTTCCAGTTTTCCCGCGAAGGAGTGGCGCAGGAAACCCTGAAAACGCGGCTGCGCGCAGCATCTTCATTGGTGGTGAGATAAAGCTGGCCTTCGAGAATCTCTCCTTCATAGAGAAAGTTCTTGCCGCTGGTCACAGGCATGAACTTGCCGCCGGGGTTGCTCAGGTCTTTAAGATAGAGTTCGCTCTTGGTCCAACCTTCAGAGATGTGGACCAGCAGCCACTTGCCGTCGTTTGAGATCGTTACATTCGGCCAGTGTTGCGGGTCAAGTCCTTCGCCAAAGATCAGTGGATCTTTTGACCCGTCAGCGTTGCCGGGGTCTCCCAGTTTGTGAAAGAACACATGGCGGTTATACATCTCCTGGCCGGAAGCCACATCGCCGGGACGGGGATACCTGGTGTAATAAAAGCCGGAGCTATCGGGAAGCCAAGCTACGCTGGCCGCGCGTGTCCGCTCAATTTGTTCCGGAAGCAGCTTGCTGCTGATAGTTTCGATGATCCGCAGGGTACTGATTTCCGATCCGTTGGGAGAAGTTCCGTAAGCTACGTATTTGCCGTCATGGGCAGGGAACCACCAATCCAGGGCAATGGTTCCGTCAGGCGCAAGTGAGTTTACATCCACCAGCACCCGGTCTTTTCCGTGTAACCCTTCGCGGACATAAATGATGGGCTGGTTTTCATGGCCTTCGCGCCGCTCATAAAAATAATAGTTGCCGCCTGTTCTTGGGGCTTCGACGCGGCCAATGGTGACCAGTTGTTCCAGCCGGACGCGCAGTTTGTCCCGGCCGGGAACTGCCTCAAGCACGCCGCGCGTGTAAGCATTTTCTTCCTCCACAAAACGCTGGGTATCCTGCGACTTGCTGTCTTCCAGCCAGCGATAGGGGTCGGCAATTTTGTGTCCGTGGTAATCGTCGACAACAGTTTCAATTTTGGCTTTGGGCGGGGCAGTCATTTTTGATGAATTGGATGAAGCAGATTTTTGGATTTGAGCAAGACAGATTGCAAAGATAGCGACGAGCATGATGCGAACGGCAAAGCGCATAGACCCCTCAAGATCGCAATATTGTAATTCCCTGGTGGAGCGAGGAACCGCTCTTGAACTAAAATTCCCGTCGATCGATGCGATCGGACCATTCGATACCAACAATCACCAATGGGTCCATTCTTGGGATTGCTTCCAGCCTAGCAGAAAAGCCGAAATTCCGGGGAGCCCCGGATTACACACCCCCTCAAAGCGCCTTTGCCGGGCGAATAAATTCATGATATTGTGAAGAAGATAATTCAATTGACCGGCCCCTTTTCTGGGCGGTCTGTTGTCCACTCCTCAGTAGCTCAATGGCAGAGCATCCGGCTGTTAACCGGAGGGTTGTAGGTTCGAGTCCTACCTGAGGAGCCATTCTTTTTATGTCCGGCCCTGAGACATAGGTAACAGAACGTACCGGAGACACAGGTTACACTTTTGGCCCGAAGGGATTTTCAAGGGGCTGCAGAGTTTTCTCCTCCAAGTCTATATAACCGAGATCATAATTCATAAAGCTGACGAGCCAGATGCCGTCGTCGACTTCTTTGATGCCGACGGCTTGGCCAGCCAGGCTGATGCTGAGATTGATCTTCTTGCGGTAAAGGCACAAGCGGCCGCAGTTGGTGACCACGACGGTCTTGTCGTGAAAGGGGTAGTAGGGATCGGGAATGCCCTGATAGAGACGGGGTGAGGCGGTGTAGACCTCAGCCGGACACTTCATGTCCAAAGCTTGATGTGGGCGTTCACGATTGAACTCCTCAACAAAGGCATCGAACTTGGCTTGTTGTTGCAGGATATTAGCACCGGCAGGCCGAGTAGCTTCCTTTTTCAGCGTCAGGTGCATGCGCTCGTGGCGGCCATTTTGCTGGGGATGACCGGGGCGAATCCGTTCGATGCTAATCCCCAGGCGCAACCACCACACGGATAATTTCGAAAGATTGAAGAGTCCATTGGGGGAAGCGAAAGGGACGCCGTTATCGGAGCGCATGGCCTGAGGCAAACCACGTTCCCGAAACAGGCGCTCAAAGGCCAGAAAAGCGGGCTGTTCTTGATTGGATTCCATGGCCTCGCACAACAGCAAGTAGCGCGAGGCATAATCGGTGACCGTCAGCGGATAACAGTAGCGCTTGCTGCCGAGCTGGAACTCGCCCTTGTAGTCGGTGCACCATAAGTCATTGGGGTTCAAGCCAGCAGAAAGCGGTGTTCCCTCGGCACGTGTCCTGGACCGGCTCGCCCGGGCGACCAGACCGTGTCGATCTAAGATGGCGTGAATGGTGCTGCGGGCTGGCACCTTTATTTCCGAAGACAGCCGTCGCAATAGACGTTCGTGGATCTTGCGTGCTCCCCAGTGGGGCTTTTCTCGTTTGGCTGCCACGATGGCAGCTTCCACCGGCGCCGGCAGTTGGTTGGCGTAGTGATGGGGGCGGCGGGCGCGATCGCTCAACCCTTCCACCCCGCATTGCTCGTAGCGGTCCAGGATCTTATATCCGGTCTTACGTGAAATCCCGAACTCGCGGCACAGCGAGGCCATGCTTTCCCCGTCCTTGAGCCGAATCACGAAACGCATGCGTTCGTCCATAACAGAACTTTCCTTCCATGGCATCCCCTCTTCTGCCCTCCTTCGGGCCGAAAAGTGTAACCCATGTCTCCGGTACGTTCTGTTACCTATGTCTCAGGCCGGACATTAAGCACTTGCAAAAGGCCCTCCCGCAAATTGGGGAGCATTGCATCCGAAGTTTTTTGAGAACCCTGATGCTTCTTCGCCAAAACTGCCCGCGTCCGCGAGTTTAACGCCGCCCTCGTGCTTTCCGGAATCTCCTGCATGTACACGTCGGCAGTTGTCTTGATGCTGGCATGCCGCAGAATCTTCACGTTGTCCTCACAGCCCATCTGGGGTGAGACCGCTCGAGTACCTACTTGCACCCGTCCCGCCGCACCCAATGACCACAAGCCGATTCAGGACTGACTCCAAAGCAGAGGAATCAGAGCCCAACTCGCGTGATGCACCGGATCCTAGCCAGCTAACGGGTCGCCGTTGACTACTTGCAACGCAGACGTGCCGGTCACTCACCCCCTATCGCGTGGTGTAGTGAGCTCATAGTTGCACGATCCAAACTCTGTATATGGAGTCTGGGGACGCTCCTTTGTTCCCGAGATCATTGGAGTTCCCTTCTGTTGCTCAAGATCTCCTCATTCATTCAGCCCGGGAGCCGACCGAACTGTGGCAACATTAAGGGTAACTAATAACAGGCACACAGTTCTCGCCGGCTTTGGGTTATCGTGGTGTCGGTAGCCGATGCTGCCTTTGTAAGGTGCCGATCCACTGTTATTCCTATTTTGGTACTACGACGAAATATTCCCTGTTTTGGCGCATTTAGCAGTTCACAATTTAGTAGCAATAACCTATACTTTCGGTCGCTGGAGCGGCTTTGAGGAGGGATGTATCGCTTCTTCCCTTCGTCAAGGCTTAGTTATCAGCAAGAGCATAGTTCGAAGGTCAAAGTATCAATTTCTTGAATAAGCAGTATTGACGCGTATCAGACCGTTAAGCTGGCGCGAGACAAGGACTCCTTAAGGGTTGCATGCGCGTCATCGAGCAGTGGCGATCTGATCTCAAGCCTGTTGGGTGGCGAATGCAAACGCCCCTGCCAGCCATCGAGCGAAACCGAGTTGTTTGAAGAGACCTGTGACTTTCTTTCCTAGAAAAGCGACTGTCCGGGAATCGATGTTTTCCCATCGTCCGCAGCAGCAGGCTGCGCTAATCCCATCACCGAATCAGATGTACGAAAAGCGTCCATCCTCGGCGATAAGTACTACTCGTCTTGACTGGCTAGCAGCGATGCTACGTATCCAAAATTTGGTGCTCACGGCAATTCTTGTCGGTGGTTTAGTTACCGCCGCTTTACTCTACTCTCGTTCGTCTTCTCTGAAACCGTTAGAAGCAGGAGGCATTTTCCCGAAAGCTGCAGCAACCGATATTGACGGCAAAAGTATTCTCTGGCCCGCAGGACCATTCTTCGTTGTCTACACACGATTCGATTCGGAGATGGGCGTCCAACTCGAGAAGTACTTGCGTTTGCAACTGCAGAGACACAATCAAATGCTCGCTGTCGTCACCATCGTCCCAGGCGGCAGAGAAGAAGTTGCCGAATTAGTTCGTCAAACAGGAAATGCCTCTGGAATTCTCCATGATGACGGTAAATGGAGGAAGCGTCTTGAACTGGGAGACTCAGGCTTTCGCCTGTTCCTGATTGACCAAAACTCGCATATCACCTTCGCTACCGATTACGCCAACCCGGACGACCTGCGCCAACTTAGCGAGAAGGCTCTCACGGGGCGAATTAAATACTCGTCCGTCGATCAAACGACGGGACTTCGAACGGGAGACCGGTTTGCTGGCTTTGGTGCAGTAGACATGCGCACGGGTGAAAAAACCGTCTTTACGTCGGCTACAAAGAGTTCCGTGATCTGTTTCACGTCTCATTGTCCCGAGTGTGATCTTGAAGAGGAAATCGGGAGATATGCATTACACGAATCACAATCTTTGGGACGGAGTCCTTCCACGTTGTTATTCAGCAGCCGGTTTTCGCGCACCAACCTAGCAAAGATAGCGGGTCGATATGGAATCAAGGCCCGCCTTTTGCAAGCGACTGAAAATATTCCCGGACTTGAAGATCCATTATCGCTGGAAACTTTCTCGCCCGCAGAAATCGTCCAACTCGATTTGGCAGCTGGAGGGATGGTTGAGCATATTACTTATTGGAATCTTGATAACAACAAAAGGGCGGGCCAACTATGAGAACGGGGCGACGGGTTCTGCTCAGCGTTAGCGTCCTGGCCGGCGTCCTGGCCTGCGTAGGACAGAGTGTCGGCCCTGCTGCCCAAGTGACCTTTCTGTTCCGTAGCGGATCCACGGTAGTAGGTCGGGTCGAGAAGTTTGACGGCAATCTGTTGGTTGTCGAAGACAACAATCATCGAATCGTGATCGCGGACCGACATGGAGATGTCAAGGGACAGATTGGCTCAATAGGGCAGGCCCCCGGCGACCTCTACTATCCCGGCGATCTCGTGCGAGGCAAGAACGGCAATCTTTATGTGCTTGAGGTACGCAATCGGCGAATACAGATTTTCGATCCGGCGGGACATTCTCTCAAAACCTTTCACGTTAACTCCGAACCCACCGGGATGGCCGTAGATTCCAGGGGACAAGTTTTACTCGGGCAGCCCGCTAGCGGGGCCCTGATCTCTGTCTATTCGCCCGATGGCCGGCGCGTGCGGACCTTCGGTGATCTTCGGCTTGTTTCGGAGTTCTATGGAGCACAACTCCTGCGCCTTAATAGATCAGCGCGAGAGGCGATCAATCGCGTTCATATTCTTTGCGATGGTTTGGACAATATCTACGTGTCGTTTCTCGGAGCTCCTTTCTGGCAAAAGTACTCTCCCGACGGGAGGCTCCTCTTCGAACACAGAATCGAATTCCCGGACGCGCAACGCGAGATTACGGAATTTGCTTCTAGTCTAAAAGCACACAGCACGGTGAAGTTTGATGAAGATCAATCGGCTATTCCTTACATCACGACAGGCATGACGATCGACGGTCTGCAGAGGTTAGTTTTCTCAGTGCGCTGGGACAGAAGCTGGATCGTAGAAAGCAATCTCGATGGGACCAAGGAGCGCGCATTCCCACTCGAAGATTCGGACCTGCAAATTCGTACTTTAAGCTCCGATGGCGATTCCCGGGTTTTCGCAATCGGTGCGAAGCCAGGTCATAACAACGAAGTCTATTCAATAACAGTTCCTCAGGGGGCCGAAGATTCTACGTAGAAAGGCACTGAGCAAACCGGACTCAGTGATCCGTTGCGACAAAAATACGAAAGGAGGTAACCGAACCATGAAGCGCATCCTGACAGCAGCTGGTTTATTTGTTGCGCTGGTGGGCGCTGTTTACGCTGCATCGTGCACGGAAGGCAAGATCACCGTCACGGGGCAAACTTGTGCCGTAATCGATGGCCATTGTGCTTGCACGGGTAATGGCAATTGAAACGAGCTGACTGCTCAACGCACATCCACAATCAACTGTCCCACGTCGCTCTTAGCGACAAGGAACAACGAAGAAAAGGAAGGCAGATCATGAAGCGAATGCTGATCATAGCTGGGTTATTAGTTGCCGGCGTAGGCGCTGTCTACGCGGCATCCTGCACCGAAGGTGGCATCAAGATCACGGGTGAGACCTGCGCGGTTATCGACGGTCATTGCGCTTGTACCGGCAATGGCAACTGAGGTTCATGCTTCAACAATCGGCTGAAACGCGGTCCACCAAGGTGGTCCGCGTTTCATGCTGGAAACATGTGGTTCATTCGTCTCCTGGCAGTAACTCTTACGTGAGAGACCTTGCTCGCCCGCAAAAAGATGCGGACCAACAGAATTCAATCGTGAGGAGGACAGCTGTGTTGATCCATAGCATGCTACTTGCAACCTTTATAATAACGTTTTCAGGCTCAGTGCTCACCCAACAACTGACTCATGACGGAGCGGAGGTGACGTTACGAAATGGTGTTCACCTGCGACTCGAAACACGCCAAACCGCTCAAAGTGGCTCCGTCTTCTTGGGCGAGTTGGTCCTCAACCCTCCAGATGTGGTGCATCGCCTGTTTGCGGACGCACAGAACCATTTGCGTTTTGGCTACGACATCGATGCGATTGCAGCTGGCCAAACGGGAGAAATCACAATTGAGTTGAAGCCACTGGACGCGAGTGCTTCACATAATGACGGAGGATTGGGCGCGAAGGCGAAATTGCTAACTTTAGAAAAGCGGCGAGAGATCGGGCCCATGCGGGTTGGGGAAAAGGCATCAGTGGATCTTTTTGTGGACGAATCAACGGGCAACAAAATCACTGATGTTATTGAGGTGTTTGCAACTGGGGAAAGCGACAGGTCAAAAGCTGAATTTGACGAAACCCAGCTAAATAGACACCCGGAGTCGCCATTTGAATTGTCGGATGTTCGAGTCTGGCTGAATGGAACAGAGATCACCGGCCGGCAACCACTGCGCTCGATTTCGGGCAGATATCCTGTTTTATACATTCCTGGACACGGCTCTTTTTTTCTTGCATTAGAGGCGGTTGACAATCTCCCATTTGTTCAAGCGGGTATAGTAACCTTCTCTAAACTGCGATTTACGATTGGAACAGATTCCATAGAATGTACGTCGCGTGTCCCCATTTTGGCTGATCAGGGCCCAGCTCGACTCTGGGTCTGGCATGACGCCAAGTACCGGCCAAGCGTTCCTGAGTTCAACCGCTTTGTGGGCGAACCCGATCGAAATGGCTTGCAAATCGCTGTTGCGGACTCAATGGAGGTTTGGCGAAACATGGTTTTCGAACGCAGGAGATCATTTTGAGGAGAGTGATATACGGAATCCGACGGCTTCTGCGCACACCACTGGCAACCACGGTTGCGATAGTTTCTTTGGGATTTGGCATCGGCGCAACTGCGGCCATTTTCAGTATTTATGAAGCATTGGTCTTGCGACCGCTGCCGGTTACTTCCCCATCGGACCTCGTAGCTTTCCGCAGCTTTCACCCATTGTTTGGAGAAGGCCGATATATTTCCTATCCGTTGTACCAAGATTTGCGCAGCCATCTGTCATCACTTTCCGGGCTGGCCGTAAGATCGTCCAGACAATTGAATTTGAATAACGCTGGCACTGCCGAGAGAGTATTCGGGGAATTCGTCAGCGAGAACTACTACGATGTGCTGGGTGTTCAACCGGCATTGGGACGCCTGTTAACTGCTGCCGACGAATCTAATGCCGTCGCAGTGTTGATGTATGGGTGCTGGCGACAACGCTTTGGCGGTGATCCTCAGATTGTCGGCAAAAAGATTTTCATCGACGCCAAGCCTTTCGTGATTGTTGGTGTCGGGGCCCGCGATTTTCGCGGGACTGAGGTAGGGTCAGAAGTGGACGTTCAAATCCCGGTTACCGCCGTCGGACAGGTCCTGGGCGGACCGGACCGCTTAAGGCAGCCGAGAACGTCCTGGCTGGAAGCCTTTGGCCGTCTCAGGGCAAGGGTGTCCATCGATGCCGCAAACGCTGAAACGCAACGCGTCTACAAAGGTTTGCGTGATCCCAATATAGTTGGCCCAGATCGGCTGCAGTTGGTATCCGCGGCAAGAGGGGTATCACCGCTAAGGGCACTTTATTCTGAGCAGCTTATAGTCTTGCTGGCGGTCGCCGGAGGTGTGCTCTTACTTACATGCCTGAATGTATCAACCTTTCTCTTTGCGCGGGCATTCGCGCGAAGGCAGGAGAGTGCAATCCTTGCTGCTCTTGGAGCACGACCTCTCGCTCTTGCTGGGCAGCCAGTCATTGAGAGCCTCCTCCTATCGGTGTTTGGCGCGGTGCTGGGATTTGCTGTCGTGCTGCCATTGACGCATACCGTGGTGCGATTTTTCCCCAGCGCGACGGTAGCTGAGAACCTTGGAGCTCTGATTGATTGGCGTGTTTTAAGTTTTGGCGCATTCGCAGCCTTGTTCAGCTCTCTAATTGTCGGAACGTATCCTGCGATATGGGCCGCATTTTCAAACCCGGCCGAGTTGTTGAAGGAAGGCAACACGATTGCTGGGCAGCGGAGTGCCGCCCGGCTGGGCAATGGTTTGCTAGCGGCGCAGGTGGCGATCTCTACAATCTTGGTGTTCGGCACGGTGTTGCTCGTGCGGACAGTTCAGTCCCTGGAGAGCAATCCTAGCGGGTTTGTAGGCCAGAACCTGCTTTTTGCTTCTTTGGATCCGCCCAGCAGTGGATATAAGTTACTCCAGACCCAGGAGTTCTACACAGATCTCCTCGATCGCATCCGGACCGTTCCAGGAGTACTGCATGTCGGACTCTCGCGTCTGGCCCCGCTCAGTGGCGACATTGATTCCAACACCATTTGCGCCGACACGTATCGACCGGGACAGGGCGAAAAAATGGAGCAGAACGTCAATACCATCAGTCCCGATTATTTCTCGGCCGTGGGCATTTCCATGCTTGCCGGCCGGGATTTTAGCCGCCTTGACACTGCGACCAGCCCGCGAGTGGTGATCATCAACCGCAGGATGGCTCAAGATCTGTTTGGTTCTGGCACAGCAATTGGGCACAGAATTGGTATCGGGTGCGACGCTCCAAAGCAAGCAAACATAGAGATCGTCGGAGTTGTAAGTGACGCCCGTTATGACAGTTTGCGGCAAACTCCTGCGAGAGTTGCCTACATTCCTTATTTGCAGAATGACGAGAATTTGCGTCTGACATTGAACGCCAATATTTTAGGTAGCGTGGATCAAATGGTGGCAGCAATCCGCCATGAAGTCGGCGCCATCGATCCAAATATTCCGCTTTACGACGTACGCACGATGAGCGAGCAAATGGGACAGTCTCTCTGGCGTGAGCATTTGCTTGCTAGGCTTGCCGGCTTTTTTAGTTTCTTAGCTCTGATTCTTTGTGGATTGGGCATCTATTCTGTACTGGCCTACAGTGTCCAGCAGCGCACCAGGGAAATCGGTTTGCGGCTGAGCTTGGGTGCTTCCAGGAGTAGCGTGGTCGTTTTGGTTTTACGAAACGCTTTGTGGTGGAGCGCTGCAGGGCTTGTGTTGGGTATACCCATAGCCGTTGTTGTTGTACGGTCGGCATCCGCACTTTTGTATGGGGTTGCGACCATCGATGTTGGAACAATTCTGGTGACCATCTCTATTATTTTCTTATGTGCCTGTCTGGCGGCTGTCCCTCCCGCTTCCAGAGCCGTTTCACTCGATCCGGCCAGAGTCCTTCGATTTCAATGAAAATTAAAATACAAAAATATCAATCCTCTCGACATTGGGACCTCCTTGATTGTCAATTTACGGAACATGACATGAATGCGGATGAGCGACGAAAGCATGCCGGTGGTAATCTGCGTTCGGCGGTTCGGCTGTCACAGGCCCTCCCAATCCAAGGATTCCCGAGAGTATGACCAGCCAAATCTGGAAACAGATCAGCCGAGGTGAATGTGACTGCTGCCTCCGGAATCGGCCAATCAGGCGAAAGTCTTTTTCTTGATCACGGTCCAATTAGAAAAGAGCTGAAAAACGAGCAACATCTCCCTGCAATGAATCGTGCAAAGTGGGGAGGGAACCATTTTTCGACCTCCGACGAGGACGAAGAATCTGGATTCCTAAAGCTTCACCTAATTAGAGTGTCGAATTTGGAAAAATATTACCAACATAACTTGTAGTCGTTTTCCGTGCGCATGGTTGCCCAACAGGGTGTCGCCCTCTGTAAGCTTGTGCACGAGACGACCTTCGATCAGATGTTTGATGAGCATGATGATCCACGAACCACCACCGCAACTAGTTGTAAGAAAACTTAAAGTGGGTAGAGATCTCCGAATCGATTTTCTGAAAAGAGTGCAGGCCCATGAACATTACCGGGCCTCACTATTCCAGGTCTCGACGGGTCTGGTAAGTCCCTCAAAATGGATTTGGAAATCCAGGGCCGACGCATCTAAATTCCGAGTACTTTGAGCAGGTAGTCGTTGTCCCAACCAGCTTTGAGACGTTTGCCTTTCATCCCAAGCTTGGAAGTTTTGTTTTGCTTGAGCAGGTTGAGAGCGATGCGATTGATAAGCGCGAAGTTATGGGCGGCA
>Ga0210408_10000285_pt1 | contig 71569 bp, 69 predicted proteins | sample IncBWH4MmetaG_FD_155471 | JGI IMG/M metagenome (GOLD analysis project Ga0210408, IMG submission 155471) | Forest soil microbial communities from Barre Woods Harvard Forest LTER site, Petersham, Massachusetts, United States - Inc-BW-H-4-M | ecosystem: Environmental > Terrestrial > Soil >... | reverse complement strand
GATGAAAGACTCCCTTAGGTGAGAGCCGCGGTGGAACGCCGACAGGCGTGCGCGCTCCGCTGAGCGCGCGCCGCGTGCAAGCGCGGCGGTTTTATCTGCGTCTGTCGGCGTTCTGCCTCCCCTTCTTCTTTGAGGGAAGAAAAAAGCAAAGGGTGAAAGCGATGAATGGAGGTGATGTTCTCCAATCGCGCTTCGCCGGGCATCAAGCTTAGACGCCGACGCGTCGCGAGACCGGTTCGTCATGGCGAGCCTTGCTCGCCGGCGCCGCTCGCGACTCCTTCTCCCCGCATGCGGGGAGAAGGATGGGTTGAGGGGGCGGTGCCGCTTGGCTGAGAATTCTGCAAAGCTCAGACTCGCGACGGCGCCCCCTCACCCCACCCTCTCCCCGCACGCGGGGAGAGGGAGGAGCGAGCGTCGCGCTCAGTGGATTTGACAACGTGCTTGCCGGCGGCGAAGAACGGCGAAACGATCGGGAATAGTCCATGACGGTAGAACGCAAGCCCGTGGCCTTCGGCGACCTGCGCGGCTGGTTGCGGGCGCTCGAGGGCGCCGGCGAGCTGCACAGGATCGACGCCGAGGTCGATTGGAATGTCGAGCTCGGCACCATCGCGCGGCTGGCGCAGGGGCCCGGCACCGGCCCGGCGCTGCTGTTCAACAAGATCCGCGACTATGGCGAGAACGCCCGCTGCCGGACGGTGTTCGCCGGCGCGCTGTCGAGCTACCGGCGCATCGCCATGATGATGGGGCTTCCGCCCGACACCCATCCGCGCGAACTGGTCAAGCTCAGCCGCACCATCCTGACCGGCGCGATCCCGCCGAAAATCGTCAAGACCGGGCCGGTGAAGGAGAACATCGTCAAGGGCGACGACGTCGATTTGAATGATTTCCCGACGCCGCAATGGAACCGCGCCGACGGCGGCCGCTACATTCTCACTTACGGCGGCGTCGTCACCAAGGACCCCAACACCAACGTCATGAATGTCGGCGTCTATCGCGGCATGGTGGCGGGCAAGAACATGATTCCGATGCTGACCTGGCGGGCGCAGCATGTCGGCCATCACGCCACCGCCTGGCAGCAGGCGGGCCACAGCGAAATGCCGATCGCGGTTGCCATCGGCTGGGAGCCGTCGCTCGATTTCGTCGGCGGCGCGCCGGTGCCGAAAAACCTTTGCGAATACGACGTGGTCGGCGCCATCCGCGGCGCGCCAGTGGAGCTGGTGAAATGCGAAACCGTCGATCTCTATGTGCCGGCCAGCGCCGAGATCGTCATCGAAGGCTTTATGAGCTTCGATCCGGCGACTTTTTTGCCGGAAGGGCCCTACGCCGAATTTACCGGCTACGTCGCCGGCGACCGCTCGCCGAAATCCGGCATCCGCGTCACCTGCATCACCCATCGCAAGGACCCGATCCTGCGCGGCACCATCGAAGGCACCATGCCGGGCAGCTATTCGGAGAACAGCGTCACCTCGTCGGTGATGCGCGCGGCGACGGCGTGGAACGTGCTCGACCGCGCCGGCGTGCCGGGCATTACCGACGTGTGGTGCCCGCCGGTGCAGGCCGGCGTGAATACGCTCGTCCAGGTCAAGCAAAGCTATCGCGGCGTCGCCAAGCAGGTGGCCAACGCGCTGTGGGGCTCGTCGGCGGCGCACGTGCGCTACAAGCACGTCACCGTGGTCGACGACGACATCGACATTCACGATTACGCCGCGGTCGATTGGGCGATCGCGTTCCGCGTCAATGCCGGCGAGGACGACATCGTCATCATGCCCTCGACCTTCGGCGCCGGCCTCGATCCGTCGGTGCGCAAGCGCGACCGCAACGTCGCGCAATTCGGTACCGGCAAATGGCACCGCGTGCTGATCGACGCCACCATCAATCTCGATTACGACCCCGACCCCGATCTCGGCGGCGCCCGTTTTCCCCCGACGGTGCGGCCGGAGCAGAAGGATATCGATGCTGTTAAAGCACGCTGGAGTGAGTTTGGATTGGATAAGCGGACGACGGACGACGGATGACAGAGGACAGATAGTGCGCCTTGTCGTCTGTCATCTGTTGTCCGTCGTCTGTCATCTGTTGTCCGTCGTCTGTCATCTGTTGTCCGTCGTCTGTCATCTGTTGTCCGTCGTCTGTCGTCCGTCATCTGTCGTCTGTCGTCCGTCGTCTGTCCTCCGCTACCGGCAACAGCGGCTTCTGTCCTTCCGGCAATTGCATGTCGAACGCCGTGAGCAGCGCCGCGGTGGCGGCGTAGTTGCCCATCAGCATGACCAGCTCGACGAGTTTTGTCGGCGGGAGCAATTTCTTCACCCGCGCAAAGCATTCCGAGGTGACTTTGTGGTCGCCAAACGTCTGTCGGCCGAGCTCGATGATCGCGGCGTAAGTCTCGTCCAAGCCTTGCGTGCTCAAGCGGCGCTTGATGACGTCGACGACTTCGGCCGGCACGCCTTCCTTCAATGCTTCCGGCTCGTGCGCGGCCCATTCGAACTGACTGTCCATCTCGCGGGCGACGGCGAGGATCGCCACCTCGCGGATGTTCGGCGGAAAGACCTCAAAGCGCAGATGATTGCTGAACTGGGCGCGCGCCTCCACCGTCTTGGTGCTGTAGAGCGTAATGCCGCCCGGCCCGCGCAAGCCGACCAGCGACTTTCCGGGCATCGCGGCGCGGTCATAGGCGCGCTTGCCGACGTCGTCCAAATCTTCGCGCTTCGGCAGCGGCAGGCGGAATCCGGAATTTGGATCGATATCGGACGGCATTGTACTCCCCGTGTTGGATGCTTGATTGGAATTGCTTTGCGCGCGGACTTCGTGGGCGACGGCGACAACCGCCAGCACCACGATTACGCCGGCAATGGACGTAAGGATACGGTGCAGACGCATGACGATCCCTGCCTTGGCTGATCTTTGCGCAGAGCTTAGCGCGGGCTCTCCCGGCCGTCATTCCGGGATGCGGGCCAACGGGTCCGGCCCGAAGTGGCCGGCCCGATGACAGGCTCCGCCCGCAGGCCCGGAATCCATAGTCACCGTCAGGGAGGCTCTCGCTCAGTCGCGCAATTGTTCGTAGAACTGTGGCTATGGATTCCGGGCTCCGCGCTGCGCGCGGCCCCGGAATGACGAGAGGAGACCGGATGTTCTTCGAAGGCTTTACCCGCACCGAGATCAAAACCTCGGGCGCGCGCATCGTCACCGTGCATGGCGGCAGCGGGCCGCCGCTTTTGCTCATGCACGGCAATCCGTTCAGCCATCTGTCGTGGCAGAAATTCGCGCCGCGGCTGGCGCGGGATTTCACCGTGGTCGCCACCGACCTGCGCGGCTACGGCGATTCCGAGAAACCGCCGGGCGGCGACAACCACGAGAACTATTCGTTCCGCGCCATGGCGCAGGACCAGGTCGAGGTGATGGCGGCGCTCGGCCATGAAAAATTCTTCGCCGCCGGCCACGACCGCGGCGCCCGCGTGCTGCACCGCATGTGCCTCGATCATCCCGACAAGGTGTTGCGCGCCGCCATCCTCGACATCGTGCCGCAGCATCACGTGTTCAACCACCCCAACAAGTCCTGGGCGACCTTTTCCTGGCACTGGTTCTTCATGATCCAGCCAAATCCTTTCCCCGAGCACCTGATGAGCGCCGACCCCGATTTCTTCATCGAGAAGAAGCTGTCGAAGACCAAACAGGGCTTGAGCTTCTTCGATCCGGCGGCGCTCGCCGAGTACAAGCGCTATTTCCGCAATCCGGCGACGGTGCACGCCATGTGCGAGGATTATCGCGCCTGCGCCGGCATCGATTTCGACATGGACACTTTGGATTTCGAAGCCGGGCGCAAGATCGCCTGCCCGGTGCTGCTGTTGTGGGGCGCGACCGGCGGCGTCGGCCGCAACACCAGACCGAGCCCGGGCGAGGTCTGGCAGCGCTACGCGACCGATATCCGCGGCGCCAAGGCGCTGCCGTGCGGACATTATCTGTCGGAAGAGGCGCCGGAGGAGACGTACAATGAGCTGCGGCAGTTTTTCCGGGCGTGAGCGAAAACGGCGCAGGAAAGAAATAATGAAAATAGTCGCTCAGAGAAAGCCGTCGATCGCAATGGCTAGCGTTTGTTCCGAACAAATGACGCTGTCAAGGGCGCCCATAAGGGCGTTCACGCCCGTCTAAAGACGGGCTATGGGCGCCGCGAAGCGGTTTCACCCTTGACAGCGTCATTTGTTCGGAACTTTCTGCAGCCATTGCGATCGACGGCGCAGCACGCTCAGGAGAGTAAGCCAGAAGAAGAAGCTTAGCTTGCGTCAGGTCAGGAAACATCTGAGGGGCCCACACCATGTCGACTCCAACCAGTCCCGTCGCCGCCACGATCGCCGCCCATCATCGCCCCTGGTACACCGTGCTGTACATCCAGGTGCTGATCGCCATCGCGCTCGGCATCGTGCTCGGACACTTCTTTCCCAAGACCGGCGTGGCGATGAAGCCGTTGGGCGACGCCTTCATCGCGCTGATCAAGATGATGATCGCGCCGGTGATCTTCTGCACCGTGGTGCACGGCATCGGCTCGATGCGCGACCTCGCCAAGGTCGGCCGGGTCGGCGTCAAGACGCTGTTTTATTTCGAGGCCGTCTCCACCATCGCGCTCGCCATCGGGCTGCTGGTCGGCGAGCTGATCCGGCCGGGCGCCGGTTTCAACATCGATCCGGCGACGCTCGATCCCAAGGCGGTGGCGAATTACGTCACCGCGGCCAAGCAGGAAGGTATCGTCGGCCATCTGTTGGGAATCATCCCGGACAGTTACTTCGGCGCGCTGGCCCGCGGCGACATCCTGCAAGTGCTGCTGGTCTCCATTCTCTCCGGCTTCGTCATCGCGCGGCTCGGCCTGATCGGCGAGAAGATCAATGCCGTGATCGACGGCGCCGCCAAGGTCTTCTTCGGCATCATCCGCATCATCGTGCGCGTCGCGCCGATCGGCGCGTTCGGCGCCATGGCGTTCACCGTCGGCGCCTATGGCGTCGCCTCGCTGATCAACCTGGTGCAGCTGATCGGCACCTTCTATCTGACCAGCCTCATCTTCGTGCTGGTCGTGCTCGGCACCATCGCGCGGCTCGCCGGTTTTTCGATCCTGCGCTTCATCGGCTACATCAAGGACGAATTGCTGATCGTGCTCGGCACCAGCTCGTCCGAGACCGTGCTGCCGCACATGATCCAGAAAATGGAGCGGCTCGGCGCCTCGAAATCGGTGGTCGGCCTCGTCATCCCGACCGGCTACAGCTTCAATCTCGACGGCACCAACATTTATATGACCTTGGCGACATTGTTCCTGGCGCAGGCCACAAACACGCCGCTGACCTTCGGCCAGGAGATGAGCATTCTGGTGATCGCCATGCTGACGTCGAAAGGCGCGTCGGGCGTCACCGGCGCCGGCTTCGTCACGCTCGCCGCCACGCTCGCCATCGTGCCGGACATTCCGATCCAGTCGATCGCCATCATTCTGGGCATCGACAAGTTCATGAGCGAATGCCGCGCGCTGACCAACCTGATCGGCAACGGCGTCGCCACCGTGGTGATCAGCCGCTGGGAAGGCGAACTTGACGCCGAAAAACTACACGAGACCATGGCGCATCCGCTCGCGGTCGGCGAGGAGATGGAAGCGCTGCCGATCTAGGACATGCAACGGCTAGGGCACCAGAAGCAACTTGCCCAATACTTCGCCGCCTTCGAGCATCTCGTGCGCGCGCGCCGCCTCGGCAAGTGGCAACTTGGCGTGAATGCGCGGCTTGAGCTTTCCGGCCGCCAGCATGTCGATCAGCGCGCGCATGCCGGCGCGGCGTTCTTCGACCAGATGGTCCCAGGTGTGAATGGAGAACTGCCTAATCGCCGGCGAGTTCTTGCTGGCGCGCAGCGTGGTCTGCAGATCGAGCGCCGCCTTGCCGCCGAGCCCGCCATAGACCACGAGCGTGCCGCACGGCGCCAAGAGCGCGAGATTGCCGGCAATACTCGGCCCGCCGACCGGATCGATGATGGCATCGACGCCGCGGCCGCCCGTGATCTCATTGACGGCGTCGCCAACCTTTTGGCTTTTGCGGTCGATGACGTGATCGGCGCCGAGATCGCGGGCGAAGCGCGCTTTGGCGTCGCTCGAGACCACGCCGATCACGATCAGGCCGGCAACTTTGGCCAGGTCGATCAGCGCATTGCCCATGCCGCCGGCCGCCGCGTAGATCAGCACGGTCTGGCCGTGGCGCGGCTTAAGCGCATCGTGAAAGATGTGGTAGGCGACCTGATAATTGGCGAGCGCGGCAGCGGCATCGAACGCGACGCCGTCGGGCAGAAGAAAAGTCGCCTCCGCCGGCGTCGCCACGTAGTCGGCATAATGGCCGCCGCGATGCGGCCGCTCGCGCGCCGTGGCGTAGACGCGCTGGCCGATCCCGCGCGACGTGACGCCGGCGCCGACTTTCTCGATGGTGCCGGCAAGCTCGGTGCCCGGCGTTGCCGGCAGCGGCGGCATCCAGCTATAGGTGCCGGCGCGGATCAGACAATCCGGCATGCCGACGCCGATGGCCTGCGCCCGGATCAGCACCTCGCCCGGCTTCGGCTCGGGCACCGGCACGTCGAGCAATTGCATGACGCCGGGCGGGCCCGGTTTGTCGACCTGGATGCGCTTCACGGCTGCTCCGTTGTCAGCGCCGCGCTACGACGCCACCGGCGCCGGCGCGGCCAAAAAGTTCTTCATCGCGTACCACAGCAAATCGCGGTTCTTGCTGAAGCCGGCGCTATGCGCGGTCTGCGGCAGGATGACGAACTGGCGGTCGCCGTTCGGCAGCTGGCGGAAGAAATCGAGCAAATCGTCGTTGGTCGAATTGCCGTCCCATTCGCCCCGCGTCATCAGCACCGGACACATGACCTTGGCCGGATCGACCACCGGCAGGTTCGCCGCCATGTCGAGATAAGTGCCGCTCGGAATGGTGTCGCCGAATTTCAGCTCGGCGGCGATGATCGCTTCCGGCACGGCGGGATCGTAAATTCCCGGATGCCCGTCGCGGGTGAAAATCGAGCGGATCATGTTGGCGTCGCGCTTGCGCCGCGGATTGGCGCGCAGCGCCTCGATGTTCTTCTGCCGCCGCGCAATCTCCGCGGCGCCTTCGCCCTTGTAGGTGAAGGCGGAGAGCACCAGCCGGTCGACGTGGTCGGGCTGCGCCTGCGCAAAAGCCGCGGCGCGAATGCCGCCGGACGACGTGCCGTAAAAATGAATTTTCTGCTGGCCGGTCTCCTGCGTCACCACCGGCATCGCCGCTTTCAAATCTTCGACGCCGCTGGCGATATCGGAATTGTTGCCGGAACTGCCGGAATTGCCGTAGCCGTCGTGATCCATGGTCCAGACGTCGTAGCCGTAGCGGGCGAACACATTCATCATCGAATATTCGCCCTTGCCGGACACCGTCAGATCGTAGCTGCTGCGCGCCGCGTTCGACGAGCCGTGCACCAGAAACAGCACCGGCTGCGGCGCTGCGTTGGCCGAAGGCGCCGTGAGCCGCTTACGGAACATGGCAAGCTTCACGCTGCCCTTGTGCGCCCAGTATTCGCCGCTCCAGATTTCGCCGGGCTGGGCCTGTGCCGCGGGCGCTTGCGCATGCGCCGACGCGATCCCCGAGGCCAATCCGGCGCCGATGCCCAAGCCCGCGCTCTTGATGACCGTGCGGCGTGGGATTGCATGATCCGTCATGGCGATCTCCCTATGGACCGCGCGCGTCGCGGCGGTGTTTACCAAACGATTGTCCCGCGCCGGCTGATCGATCGCGGCGACAATAGCAGGCTGCGCCGGAACATGGCAGGGTGTGGCCAATCAGCGCGCGGCTCGCCGCCCTCGCGCCGGCACACGACATCTGCTAGTGGGGGCGAAAGTCGCGAAAAACGGTCGATTGATGCGCCAACAGCCGGGCCGGAAATGCTGAAGACACTGCGCGACACCGCGCACTTTTTCGACCGGCGCATCGGCTGGAGCCGGCTGGGCTTCGCGCTCAGCCTCACCATCATCATCGTCGCCGTCGTCGTGCTGTATCGCATTCTGCGCGATATCGATCCCGATGCGCTGATCGACGCGCTCGAGGCGACCGACTGGCGCACCCTGATCATCGCCGGCCTCTTCGTCGTCGCCGGCTATGTGACGCTGACTTTCTACGACCTGTTCGCGCTGCGCACCATCGAACGCCCGGAAATCCCGTACCGGGTCGCGGCGCTGGCCGGCTTCACCAGCTATGCGGTCGGCCACAATGTCGGCGCCAGCGTGTTCTCCGGCGGCGCCGTGCGCTATCGCATCTATTCCGCCTGGGGCTTGAGCATCATCGAGGTCACCAAGATCTGCTTCATCGCCGGGCTGACCTTCTGGCTCGGCAACGCCACCGTGCTCGGGCTGGGCGTGCTGCATGCGCCGCAAGCGGCGCGCGCCATCGATCAATTGCCGCTGTGGTGCAACCGCCTGCTGGCGCTCGTCGTCCTGGCCATGCTGGCCGCCTACGTCGCCTGGGTCTGGGTCAAGCCGCGCGTCATCGGCAGCGACGGCTGGCAGGTGACGCTGCCGGGCGGACCGCTGACGCTGTTGCAAATCGCCATCGGCATCGTCGATCTCGGCTGCTGCGCGGCGGCGATGTACATGCTGGTGCCCGACGAGCCCAATCTCGGCTTCGTCACGGTGGCGGTGATCTTCGTCGCGGCCACGCTGCTCGGCTTCGCCAGCCACGCGCCCGGCGGGCTCGGCGTGTTCGACGCCGCGATGATGGTGGGGATGTGGCAGTTCGACAAGGAAGATCTTTTGGCCGGCCTGCTGCTGTTCCGCCTGCTCTATTACATTATTCCGTTCGTGATCTCGCTCGTGATCCTCGGTGTTCGCGAGCTATTGCTCAGCCGCGCCGCCCGCCGCGCCACGCAAACGGCGCCGCCGCTTGACGGCAAAGGCGTGCGGGAAAAGTCGGACCTTGTCCGATGAGACTTGATCGATGAGCCTCAGTGACAATCGCGCGACGCTCGTTGGCAAACAATCACGCGGCGCGCGTCTGGTCATCGTTACTGCGGCGATCGTGTTCGCGGTCTTGGCCATCGCTCACGTGCTGGCGCCGCTCTACGCGCTTGCCGGCTTTGCGGTTGTCGCCGCCGCCGCCCTCGTGACGCTGCGCACCGGCGGCGACGACAATCGCCTGACGCAGCCGGTCGCGGTCGCGGCGCGCGCCGGCGATCCGCTGCGTGCCATGGTCGCCGGCCTGCCCGATCCGGTCATCGCGCTCGACCGCGACGGCCGGGTGCTGGCGCTCAACGAACAGGCACGCGCGCTGGCGCCGGCGCTGCGCCGGGGCGAGCCGGTATCGCTCGCGTTACGCATGCCCGAACTGATCGAGGCGATCGGCCATGCCGCGGCGCGCGGCGAAGAGCAGCGCGTGACCTATGCCGAGCGCGGCCCGCGCGAGCGCTGGTTCGAGGCCATCGTCATGCCGGTCAAGCGCGAGCCGGATCTGGACCGGCCCGATCTGGTGCTGCTGACCTTCCACGATCTCACGCCGCTGCGCCGCGTCGAGGAGATGCGCGCCGATTTCGTCGCCAATGCCAGCCATGAATTGCGCACGCCGCTGGCGGCTCTGTCCGGCTTCATCGAGACCCTGCAAGGCTCGGCGCGCGATGACTCCAAGGCGCGCGAGCGCTTCCTCGCCATCATGCAGGAGCAGGCCTACCGCATGGCGCGGCTGATCGACGACCTGTTGTCGCTGTCGCGCATCGAGCTCAATGCGCATCGCCGCCCCGACACGCCGGTCGACGTGGTGCCGATCGTCCGCCAAGTCGTCGACGGCCTCGAGACGCTGGCGCGCGACCGCGGCGTCAGCGTCAATGTCGAGGCCGCCAATGCGCTCATGGTGCTCGGCGACCGCGACGAGCTGGTGCGCATCTTCGAGAACTTGATCGAGAACGCGCTCAAATACGGCGCCGCCGGCAAGCGGGTCGATATCAGGCTCGTGCCCGGCACGTCCGCCGACGGCGAGCCGGAAGCGCAAATCGGCGTGCGCGATTACGGGCCCGGCATCGCGCGCGAGCATCTGCCGCGGCTCACCGAGCGCTTCTATCGCGTCGACGTCACCGAGAGCCGCGCCCAGGGCGGAACCGGGCTCGGCCTGGCGCTGGTCAAGCACATCCTCAACCGCCACCGCGGCCGCCTGACCATCGACAGCGCGCCCGGCGCCGGGGCCACCTTCACCGTTCACCTGCCCACCGCGAGTTCCGGGTTGAATAAGTAAAAGCAGCCTATTTTCAAATACTTATTCTGTCATTTCATTGTCATCTGGCGATCATAGAACAGTGACGTGGCGAAACTAACCATGCCTTGGCTGCGGGTCGGCCTCGACAACAAACTGCGACCGCAACCCGCTGCACCAACGTCGAACAGAGCCGTCGACCGACTTGGGTCGATAAGCCCTTGGGTCGATAAACCGTCGTGGGTCGACGATCCGCGCCGCCGAAATTCCTCTAACAGGAGAAAAACCCGTGAGACATCTGCGAACGATAGCCGTCGCCGGCATTCTGGCTGCGGCGGTTCTTCCCGCCATGGCGATGGACATTTCCGGTGCCGGCGCCACATTCCCCTATCCGATCTACGCCAAATGGGCGGACGCCTATAAGAAGGAGACCGGCGTCGGTCTCAATTACCAATCGATCGGCTCGGGCGGCGGCATCAAGCAGATCGAGGCCAGGACCGTTACGTTCGGCGCCACCGACGCGCCGCTCAAAGGCGAAGATCTCGACAAGAACGGCCTGGTGCAGTTTCCGATGGTCATGGGCGGCATCGTGCCGGTCGTGAATCTCGCGGGCATCAAGGCCGGCGATCTCGTCATCGACGGACCGACGCTGGCCAACATCTTCCTTGGCAATATCAAGACCTGGGATGATCCGGCGATCAAGAAACTCAATCCCAGCGCCAAGCTTCCTTCGCAAGCGATTGCCGTGGTGCACCGTTCCGACGGTTCCGGCACCACCTTCAATTTCGCGTATTACTTGGCGCAGGTCAGCCCCGACTGGAAAACGAACGTTGGCTTCAATACGTCGGTCGAATGGCCGGTCGGCATCGGCGCCAAGGGCAATGAGGGCGTCTCCCAAAACGTCAGCCAAACCAATGGCGCCATCGGCTACGTCGAATACGCCTATGCCCTGCAGAACAAGATGACCTACACGAAAATGATCAACAAGGACGGCAAGACCGTGTCGCCGACCAGCGACGCCTTCCAGGCAGCCGCCGCGAACGCGGACTGGAGTTCGGTGCCGGGCTACGGCGTGATTCTGGCCAATCAGCCGGGCGCCACGTCATGGCCGATGACGGCGGCAACGTTCATTCTCATTCCCAAGCAGCCGCAGGATACGGCGGCTACCACCGAAGCGCTCAAGTTCTTCGCCTGGGCCTATGCCAAGGGCGCCAAGATGGCCGAGGAACTCGACTACATGCCGATGCCGGCAAAGGTCGTCAGCTCGATCGAAGCCATGTGGTCCAAAGACATCAAGGACGCCAGCGGAAAGCCACTCCACGTCACTTCGAACTAGTCCGGTCGAGTGAGCGGACATGCAACAAGACAAGGCACCCGATCCAGGTGCCTTGTCGCTTTTTGCGATCGCGACGACGATGGTGCGGCGAGCGGACGGTGAGCCGGATGAGTGACTGCGCGCCGATGATTTTCATGGGGCGGCCAGGTGGGTTCCGTGCGGAGGCAAACCGTGGTTGACTTTGCGTTGCAAGGCGGAGCGGTCGTGACAGCCGAGGCGACCACACGGGCGAAAGTGCTGGACCGGCTGCGTCTCGGCGACGCCGCGTTTCGCCACGTGACGCGCGCCGCGGCGTTCGGCGTGCTGGTGCTGCTCAGCGCCGTCATCCTCTCGCTGATCAAAGGCTCGATTCCGGCGATCAAGACCTTCGGCTTCGGCTTCCTGGTCAGCGAGCGCTGGAACCCGGTCACCGACAATTTCGGGGCGCTACCGGCGATCTATGGAACCGTCATCACGTCCTTTATCGCCATGCTGATCGCGGTTCCGGTCGGCTTGATGATCGCGTTCTTTCTCACCGAACTGTGCCCGCAATGGCTGCGGCGGCCGATCGGCATCGCCATCGAACTGCTCGCCGGCATCCCGAGCATCATCTACGGCATCTGGGGCCTGTTCGTGTTCGCCCCGTTCCTGCAGGCGACGCTGCAGCCGTTCCTGATCGACACGCTCGGCAACGTGCCCGGCATCGCGCCGCTGTTCGCCGGGCCGCCCTACGGCATCGGCATGCTGACCGCGGGACTGATCCTCGCCATCATGGTGCTGCCGTTCGTGACCTCGATCACGCGCGACGTGTTCGAAGCGGTGCCGAGCGTGCTCAAGGAAGCCGCTTACGGGCTGGGCTGCACCAGGTGGGAAGTGGTGCGCAACGTGGTGCTGCCCTATGCGCGGGTCGGCGTCATCGGCGGCGTCATGCTCGGGCTCGGCCGCGCGCTCGGCGAAACCATGGCGGTGACCTTCGTCATCGGCAACGCGCACCGGATTTCGGCGTCGATCCTGGCGCCCGGCACCACCATCTCGGCCACCATCGCCAACGAATTCACCGAAGCGGTCGGCGACCTCTACACCTCGGCGCTGATCGCGCTCGGGCTGATTCTGTTCGTCATTACTTTCATCGTGCTGGCGATCGCGCGTTACATGCTGATGCGCATCGAGCGCCGGATCGGGTGACGTCATGCCCAACATGGTCCAAGCTTCCCGCTATTCCCGCCGCCGCAGCACCAATGCCGTTGCGACGGTGTTGGCGTTCGCGGCGACGGCGTTCGGTTTGGGCTGGCTGGTGCTGATCCTGGGCTCGCTGTTGTGGGAGGGCTTCACTGGCTTGTCGCCTGCGGTGTTCACCGAAATGACACCGCCGCCCGGTGCCGCCGGCGGCCTGCTCAACCCGATCTTCGGCAGCCTGATCCTGACCGTGATCGCCGTGGCGATCGGCACGCCTGTCGGAATCCTGGCCGGCACCTATATGGCCGAATACGGCCGCTACGACCGGCTGAGCACCGTGGTGCGCTTCATCAACGACATTCTGCTCAGCGCGCCCTCCATCGTCGTCGGCCTGTTCATCTATGAAGTCATGGTGGCGCCGATGGGCCACTTCTCCGGCTGGGCGGGAGGCGTCGCCCTTGCCGTGCTCGTCATCCCGGTGGTCGTGCGCACGACGGAGGATATGCTGACCTTGGTGCCGAATTCGCTGCGCGAGGCCGCGACCTCGATCGGCCTGCCGCGCTCCTTGTCGATCACCCGCATCTGCTATCGCGCCGCGCGCGCCGGCATGGTGACCGGCGTGCTGCTCGCCGTCGCCCGCATCAGCGGCGAGACCGCGCCGCTGCTCTTCACCTCGCTCAACAACCAGTTCTGGAGCACCAATCTGAACGCCCCGATATCCAGCCTGCCGGTCGTCATCTTCCAGTTCGCGCTCAGTCCCTACAAAGATTGGCAGGCGCTGGCCTGGACAGGCGCCCTCATCATCACGCTTGCCGTGCTCGCGCTCAGTATCACGGCGCGCGCCCTCGTCGCATCGGGAAAACAGTCATGAACGACGCCGCAGTTGCCGTCCCTACCGTCACGCATGCCGCCCCCGATCGGGCCGGGCTCGCTGAGAAGGTCATCCTTCGCGATCTCAATTTCTATTACGGCGACGCGCGGGCGCTCAAATCGATCAGCCTGTCGCTGTACGAGAACAAGGTCACCGCCTTCATCGGCCCGTCCGGCTGCGGCAAGTCGACCTTGCTGCGCGTCCTCAACCGCATGTACGACCTTTATCCGAACCAGCGCGCCACCGGCGAAGTGCTGTTCGACGGCGGCAACATCTTGTCGCCGAAGCAGGACCTCAACCTGTTGCGCGCCCGCATCGGCATGGTGTTCCAGAAGCCGACGCCGTTTCCGATGTCGATCTACGAGAACATCGCCTTCGGCATCAGGCTCTATGAACGGCTGCCGAAATCCGAGCTCGACGGCAGGGTCGAGACCTCGCTGCGCCGCGCGGCGCTGTGGGACGAAGTCAAGGACAAGCTCGGCGCCAACGGCCAAAGCCTGTCGGGCGGCCAGCAGCAGCGGCTGTGCATCGCCCGCACCGTCGCGGTGCGGCCCGAGGTGATCCTGTTCGACGAGCCGTGCTCGGCGCTCGATCCGATCTCGACCGCCAAGATCGAGGAACTGATCGACGAGCTGACCGACGACTACACGATCGTGATCGTCACCCACAACATGCAGCAGGCGGCGCGCGTCTCCGAGTTCACCGCCTTCATGTACCTTGGCGAGCTGATCGAATTCGATTCGACCAGCAAAATGTTCACCGCGCCGCAGGATCGGCGCACGCAGGACTACATCACCGGCCGCTTCGGCTAAGCCGCCGAATAAAGATCCAAGTAAAGATCCAGGTAAAACACAATGACCGAATACACCACCAGGGTCGACCACACCGCCAAGGCCTTCGACACCGACTTGCAGGAGATCACCCGCAAGGTCGCCGAGATGGGCGGGCTGGTCGAGCGGCAGATCAGCGATGCGGTGCAGGCGCTGGTCGGCCGCGATCTCGAATTGGGCGAGCGCGTCATGGCGACCGACCCCGCCATCGACGCGCTGCAGCGCGAAATCGAGGAGAAAGCCATCCTCACCATCGCGCGGCGGCAGCCGATGGCGGTCGATCTGCGCGAAATCGTCGGCGCCATGCGGGTCGCCAACGACCTCGAACGGGTCGGCGACCATGCCAAGCATATCGGCAAGCGCGTGGTCGCGCTCGACGGCGACTTCTATCCGCAAAAGCTCATTCGCGGCGTCGAGCACATGGCCGCCCTGGTGTCGGAACAACTCAAGCAGGTGCTCGACGCCTATGCCGGCCGCGATCTGCAGTCCGCGCTGGCGGTGTGGAAAGGCGACGAAGAAGTCGATGCCATGTGCACATCGCTGTTCCGCGAGCTCCTCACCTATATGATGGAGGACCCGCGCGACATCACCTTCTGCATGCATCTGATGTTCTGCGCCAAGGACATCGAGCGCATGGGCGACCACGCCACCAACATCGCCGAAACCGTGTATTACATGGTCGAAGGCCGGCCTATCACTGACCAGCGTCCCAAGGGTGATCCGACAAACTTCGGCGCAGCAGTGCTGCAGAAATAGGAGACCGGGATGGGAGCCAACATCCTCATCGTGGAAGACGAGGAGCCGTTGACCACGCTGTTGCGTTATAACCTCGAAGCCGAAGGCTACGAGGTCGACTCGGTGACGCGGGGCGACGACGCCGACACAAGGCTGCGCGAGACCGCCCCCGACCTGATCGTGCTCGACTGGATGCTGCCCGGCCTCTCCGGCATCGAACTGTGCCGGCGCCTGCGGACGCGGCCGCAGACGCAAACCTTGCCGATCATCATGCTGACCGCGCGCGGCGAGGAGAGCGAGCGGGTGCGCGGGCTCGCCACCGGAGCCGACGACTATATCGTCAAGCCGTTCTCGGTGCCGGAGCTGTTGGCGCGCATCCGCGCGCTGTTGCGCCGGGCCAGCCCCGAGCGCGTCGCCATGGTGCTGACCATCGGCGACCTCGAGCTCGACCGCGAGAAGAAGCGGGTGTCACGCGCGGCCCGCCCGGTCGATCTCGGCCCGACCGAGTTCCGGCTGCTCGAATTTTTGATGGAGCGCCCCGGCCGGGTGTTTTCCCGCGAGCAATTGCTCGACGGCGTCTGGGGGTCAGACGTCTATATCGACGAGCGCACCGTCGACGTCCATGTCGGCCGCCTGCGCAAGGCGCTCAACCGCGGCCACGCCGTCGACCCGATCCGCACCGTGCGCGGCGCCGGCTATTCGCTCGACGACCGGTTCGGCAAGGCGAGCTGAGCCTCCGATCGCGTTTCCCGGGCGCAGCGCAGCACAAAGCGCAGCGCAGTGATGCGCTGCAGACCCGGGATCGTCACACACGCGGAGTTTGAAACGATCCCGGATCAGCGGTGCACCGCTTCGCGCTGCACCGCATCCGGCAAACACGGTTCGTGGGCGAAAAACAGGTCAGCGCAGCGGGCGCTTGTCGCGGCGCCTATCCGTCGCCGGCTGATAGGCGACGCGGGAGTGATAGGCGCAATAGGGCAGCCCGGTCACCGTATTGCCGCCGCAGAAGAAGAATTCCGTGCTGCCGGGATCGCCGACCGGCCAGCGGCAGGTCTGCTCGTTGAGTTCCAGGAGCGTGCGGCGCTGGCCGATCGGAATGATGTTGTCGATCAGCTCCGGCTCCGCCTCCTCGACCTCATAGGCATGGGCGAGCGCGGTATTGCCGCGGATGGCGACGCGGCCGATGCGCAGCATCGAGGGCGAGCGCGCCTTGCGCGGCCGCGGCGCGCCGCTCGACGTCGACTTGGCGCGGCCGGACAGGCCGAGCCGATGCACCTTGCCGATCACGGCGTTGCGCGTGATGCCGCCGAGCTCGGCGGCGATCTGGCTCGCCGACAGGCCGTCGGACCAGAGCTTTTTGAGCAGTTCGACCCGCTCGTCAGTCCACGACATGCTGTTTCCTCCTCGACGTGCGGGTAGGCCTTGTTGGAATCCCCCACCGAGCCAGGCGGCGCTAAAAGCCGCCCAACGCGCACTCACTCACCCGAACGCTTTAGAAGACTGTCCGCCGCACGAGATGTCGTACTTGACAATGAAAATGCTACAATATGGCGGGAGTCGGGCGCAAGAGTCGGCGCCGCAAGCGTCCACACATTCCTGTCCGGTGTGGATGATATGGGCGTAAATCGAACCATGGTGCGTGTTTTCCCGTGTTGACAGCCGAGGCGCGCGAAATAAAATGCCGCTCCGTGCCGCCCGGAGAGGCGGCACATTTTGTTTCGGCTGCGCCGAGCTTTGTTATTTCGGCTGTGCCGGGCTTTGTCGTTCCGGCTGCGCCGGCTTTTGCCGTGCAGCGAAAGCGAGCTTGACCGTGACATCGCATCTGATGCCGACCTTCGCGCGCGTCGACCTCGCTTTCGAGCGGGGCGAAGGCGTATGGCTGATCTCGACCGACGGCGAGCGCTATCTCGATTTCTGCTCGGGGGTAGCGGTCAATGCGCTGGGGCATTCGCACCCGCAGCTCGTTGCCGCGCTCGAGGAACAGGCCCGAAAAGTCTGGCACGTCTCCAATCTCTACGAGATTCCGGAGGGCGAGCGCGCCGCACAGCGGCTGTGCGAGGCGAGCTTCGCCGACTATGTGTTCTTCTGCAATTCCGGCGCCGAGGCGATGGAATGCGCCATCAAGGTGGCGCGCAAATACCAGGCGTCGAGCGGCGCGCCGGAGCGCTACCGCATCATCACCTTCGAGGGCTCGTTCCACGGCCGCACGCTGGCGACGCTCGCCGCCGCCGGCCAGAAGAAATATCTCGACGGTTTTGGCCCGGTGGTCGACGGCTTCGATCAAATGCCGTTCGGCGACCTCGAGGCGGTCAAGCGCACGATCGGGCCCGAGACCGCCGCGATCCTGATCGAGCCGCTGATGGGCGAAGGCGGCGTGCGCATGGTCGCGCCGTCGTTCCTCAAGGCGTTGCGCGCGCTTTGCGACCAGCACGGCCTGATGCTGATCTTCGACGAAGTGCAAACCGGCATGGGCCGCACCGGCGAGCTGTTCGCCTATCAGCGCATCGGCGTCACGCCCGACATCATGGCGCTGGCCAAGGCGCTCGGCGGCGGCTTCCCGGTCGGCGCCTGCCTGACGACTCGTGAAGCCGCAAAGGGGATGACCCCCGGTACGCACGGCTCGACCTTCGGCGGCAATCTTTTGGCGATGAGCGCGGTGAACGCCACCCTCGACGTCATGCTGGCGCCCGGCTTCTTCGAGCGCGTCCAGCGCAACGCGCTGGTGCTCAAGCAGCGTCTTGCCGAGATCAAAGACCGCTACCCGGCGCTGATCGCCGAGGTGCGCGGCGAAGGATTTCTGGTTGGGCTGCGCGCGCTCGTTCCGGCCGGCGAACTGGTCGACGCTTTGCGCGCCGAGAAGATGATCACGGTGTCCGCCGGCGATAACGTCGTGCGGCTGTTGCCGCCGCTCATCATCAGCGAGCAGGAGATCGCCGAGGGCATCAGCCGCCTCGACCGCGCCTGCGCGCGGCTGAACCAGGCCCATGCGGGGGGAAGGAACGGTGGGGGAAAACGGGAGGCGGCCGGATGAGTGGCATCCGCCACTTCCTCGACCTGATCGACATTCCGGCTGCCGACCTGCGCCAGATTATCGAAGCCGCGCGCGCCATGAAGGCTGAGCGGCGCGGCGCCGGCCGGCCGCTCGCCGGCAAAACGCTGGCGATGATCTTCGAGCGGCCATCGACCCGCACCCGCGTCTCGTTCGAGGTCGCCATGCGCCAGCTCGGCGGCGACACCATTCTGCTGACGGCGGAGGAAATGCAGCTCGGCCGCGGCGAGACGCTGGCCGACACCGCGCGCGTGTTGTCGCGCTACATCGACGCCATCATGATCCGCACGCTCGACGCCGAGGCGCTCGGCGAGCTGGCGCGTTACGCCGCCGTGCCGGTGATCAACGGCCTGACCCGGCGTTCGCATCCCTGCCAGGTGATGGCCGACGTGATGACCTTCGAGGAGCATCGCGGCCCGATCCGCGGCCGCACGGTGGCCTGGACCGGCGACGCCAACAACGTGCTGACGTCGTGGATGCAGGCCGCCGAGCGGTTCGAGTTCCGCCTGCGCGTCGCCACCCCGCCGGAGCTGGCGCCGAAGAAGCCGCTTCTGGAATGGATCAAATCCTCCGGCGCCGAGATCCGCGTCGGCACCGATCCGGAAGAGGCGGTCAAGGGCGCCGACTGCGTCGTCACCGACACCTGGGTGTCGATGGGCGACCGCAACGGCGCGCGCCGCCACAACCTGCTCAAGCGCTACCAGGTCAACGGGCGGCTGATGGCCCGCGCCAAGCCCGACGCCATCTTCATGCATTGCCTGCCCGCCCATCGCGGCGACGAGGTCACCGACGAGGTGATCGACGGCCCGCAATCGGTGGTGTTCGACGAGGCCGAGAACCGGCTGCACGCGCAGAAGGGGATTTTGACGTGGTGTTTGGAGGCTGAGGGGCGCTGAATATGCCGCAGCTTGTTGAAAATGAACGGCTTAAGTTCATTGCCGCGGCATTAGATCGGGCCTCCACCGGATGTTATGTGATCGGGGTATTGGGACCGATTTCAGCGCTATATGCCGGCCAACATTTTCCAGATTGGTTTCAATTCTTTGGCCTCATAGCTTGGTTCCTGGCGGGTCTAGTATTACATCTAACTGGCTACAGGCTTATCGGGAGCCTAGTGGAATGAATGGAACTCAGTGGTTCGTATACATCATTCTCCCCGCGGCGATAGCATTGATTGGATTCAGTGCAGGCCGCTGGGTGGAGTTTCGCGTGCGGAAGGACAGACGCATCCGGGACACTGCTACGCACGATCTGAAGGCCGCCGAGTAAGCGCCTGACTGTAAGTGTAAAGGGATTTTCGTAGCGGGCTCAAAAACCCGTATCGGCCCCCTTATATTCAGTCGCGATGACCAATCCCGAACTCGCCATCCCGGTCCGCGAGCCCGAGCAAACCGGCGGCGACGACACCATTCTGCCGTTCGCCGTGAAGGCGCTCGACCTGCGCGGCCGCATCGTGCGGCTCGGCGCCGCGGTCGACACCATCCTTACCGGCCATGATTATCCGACGCCGGTGGCGAAGCTTTTGGGCGAAGCCATCGTGCTCACGATCATGCTGGGCTCGGCGCTCAAATTCGAAGGGCGCTTCATCCTGCAGACCAAGAGCGACGGCCCGGTGCGCATGCTGGTGGTCGATTACACCTCGCCCGGCACGGTGCGGGCCTGCGCCAGTTTCGATGCCGCGCGGGTCGCGGCCGCGATCGCCGCCAACGCGGCCGAGCCCGGAAAACTGCTCGGCCACGGCCATCTCGCCATGACCATCGACCAGGGCCCCGACATGAGCCGCTATCAGGGGCTGGTGCCGCTCGAAGGCGGCGACCTCGAACAGGCCGCACACGAATATTTTTCGCGCTCGGAGCAGATCCCGACCCGGGTGCGGCTTGCGGTCGCCGAAGAATTCCGCGCCGGCCCTGGCGGCCCGCGCCGGCACTGGCGCGCCGGCGGAATTTTGGCGCAGTTCCTGCCGAACTCCCCCGAGCGCTTGCGCCAAGCCGATCTCGATCCCGGCGACGCGCCGCCCGGCACGCAGGCGCACGTCTTGCCGGAGGACGATGCCTGGGTCGAAGGCCGCTCCCTGATCGCCACCGTCGATGATATCGAGCTTCTGGACCCCGCGCTGTCGAGCGAACGGCTGGCCTATCGGCTGTTTCACGAACGCGGCGTGCGGGTGTTCCGCGCCGCGCCGGTGCAGGCGCAGTGCTCGTGCTCGCGGGCGAGCGTCGAGAACATGCTGCGCAGTTTCTCGCAAGCCGACCGCGACGACATGGTCGAGAACGGCCGCATCACCGTGACCTGCGAGTTCTGCAACTCGACCTATGTGTTTCAGCCGGACGAGATCACGGCGCAAACCACGACGGCGTCGTAGCGCATCAGCCGGACAGCGCGCTCAGAAACGCCGCGGCCCGAAAAAGTTGAACCCCGAGGGCTGCGAAGCATCGCGCGGTTCCTGGTCGTAGCCGAGCGCGGTCGAATATTGCTGCTCGTCGCGCTGCCGCGCCTCTTGCTCTTTGCGTTTCAGGTAGCGCGCCTGCTTCAGCCGTTTGGCTTTTTCGGCCGCCGCCGCTTTGGCCGCGGCCAGACGGGCATCCTCCGCGGCTGCCGCCGCCGCGTCCGCACCATCATCGGCCTTGTGAATCACCGCCGGGCCCCACGGTCCGGGTTGTTGCACCGGCGGCGCGACCCGCGCCACGGCGCCGATGGCGTGCGGCTGCTGCCGTACCGTTTCCAGCTGCGGCGGTCCGACGACCTGGTGCCAAACCACCACGAGGGTGACGAAGGCTGCCGCCATCGTGCCGATATATCCGATCAAGGCAATGAACATGACATAATCCCGCGCCCGCCCTTGGACGCTGCCAATCGAGCCTCAGTTCAACGCGGCCGCGGGGATGCTGTTCCGGGCAGGATTTCCGGAACCAAATAGGCCCAGCCGCCATTGAGGAAGAAAGCGGGACCCGGAGGCGATCCATGGGCAAAATCCTGGTCGGCATGGCGGCGGCGGCGCTATGGTTCGTGCTGTCCCACGCCGCCAATGCCGAACGCATTTGCAAGGATGTCTGCGACAACGGCACCTGCGTCTCGCGTTGCGTGAATAATGCCAACGGCGACGACATGGTCATTCACGAACACGATCGCGGACCGGGCATAGAATTGCGCGGGCCGGGTGTCGACGTTGATGTCGACCGTTAGTCGTTAAGTCAGGCATAATTTCACTCAATCGCACGCAGACCCGTTGCGAACCCGTCGGCGCGATGGGGCGCCCTACTCAGGCAATCAACCTGACCTATCCGGCTCCGCCTGACCGCCAAAGCGCGGTCGGGATCGGTTACCGCCTCGCACGCCAATCGGCGTGCGCGCCGGCTCTCTTCTTCTAAGCGGTTGAATATTTGAAACAAAATCGAACCGCGCGCGTCCGGCAGGCCGCTGCCGGAGAACCCTCGCCCGCGCGCTCGCACCTGAAACACGGAGTGAATAGCGGGGGTTCTGTGGATAAGCCGATAATAGACGCGCAACCTTCGCACAATGTCAGCGCCGGGCCTGTAAAATTTTCCTGGGACAGCCTGTCACAAGAAAGGGATAACAGATGTCGTCAGCCGTGGATTCGATGCCGGACCCGAGCCGGCTCTATATCGGCGAGGGCGTGACCATCAAGGGCGAGATCAGCGTGCCCGACACCTTGGTGGTATGCGGCTCCGTCGAAGGCGACGTCTCGGTCGGCAATCTGGTGGTCGGTGAGACCGGCGTCATCAAGGGCAGAATCATCGTCGCGCAGAACGCCGAGATTTCCGGCAAGGTGTTCGAAAAGCTCGACGTCAAATGCCTGATGATCCTGCGCTCGACCAGCCGGGTCGACGGCAATGTCAGCTATGGCATGCTGCAGATCGAGCAAGGCGCCACCATCGCCGGCGGCATCTCGTCGACCGAATACCGGCCGGAACAGAAGCCGGCCAAGTCCGAACAGCCGGTCCGGCAGGAGCACAAGCCGGCGCCGCAGCCGATCGGCAACGGCGCGCGGCTCGGCAAGCAGCCCGACCTGTCGGCCTTGGACGCGGCGCCGAGCCCGGTGCAGCCGCCGCGGTAAATCATATCGCCATTCTGGAACGTCGGCGGACGCTGAATTCAATTCAGCGTCCGTTTCGATTCGACGCTGTCGAGCGAAAACGCCGGCACCTCGATGTCGAAATGCTCGCCGGCCGAGCTGACCATGCCGTAGCTGCCGACCATGAAGCCCGACGGCGTCTGCAGCGGCACCCCGCTGGTATATTCGAACTGCTCGCCGGCCTTGAGCACCGGCTCCTCGCCGACGACGCCGGCGCCGCGCACTTCCTGGCGGCGGCCGTTGGCGTCGGTGATGCGCCAGTGGCGGGTTTTCAGCTGTACCGTCTCGGCGCCGTTATTGGTGATGGAGATGGTGTAGGCCCAGAAGAAATAATTATTCTCCGGCGACGACCGGTCGGCGACGAACCGCGGTTTCACCACGACCTCGATGTTGCGGGTGATGGCACGATACATGGCAAAAGTCCTGGCAAGAGTCCTGGCAACGTCCTGGCAATGGTTCCGGCGATGGTCTGTCGCAGTTCCGACGCCGCCCCGCCAGGATCAGGCGCGGGCCGGCGCGGCCGCGTTAAAACCTCATACGATTCCACGCATAAGTGAATAGATTCGCGGGCGTTGTTGCAATAACCGTGCGGACGCGCAAGCGTGCCCGGGGATGATTTGGGCGCTCTTGCCGGCTGCAACGACGGACAATGGCTGCCAACCTCGACGTAGCGATGCCCCTGCCGACGGCCGCGCCGCTGCCCGCGGCGCCGGCCGCGGCCGAGCGCGACCTCCGCCTCGATCTGTTCCGCGGCATCGCGCTGTGGCTGATCTTCCTCGACCACATCCCCGAGAACATCGTCAACTGGATCACGATCCGCAACTACGGCTTTTCCGACGCCACCGAGATCTTCATCTTCATCTCCGGCTATACCGCGGCCTTCGTCTACGGCCGGGCGATGCACGAGCGCGGCTTCCTGGTCGCCGGCGCGCGCATCCTGCGCCGCGCCTGGCAGATCTATGTCGCCCACATCTTCCTGTTCACGATCTTCATGGCCGAGATCGCCTATGTGGCGGCGACGTTCGACAATCCGCTCTACGCCGAGGAAATGAACATTCTGGATTTCCTCAAGCAACCCGACGTCACGATCTTCCAGGCGCTGTTGCTCAAGTTCAAGCCGGTCAACATGGACGTGCTGCCGCTCTACATCGTGCTCTTGTTGTTGTTTCCGCCGGCGCTCGCTTTGCTCTTGTGGCAGCCGGCCTTCGCGCTCGCCGGCTCCGCTTTGCTCTACGTGCTGACCTGGAATTTCGCTTGGAATTTGCCGGCCTATCCGAACGGCGTCTGGTTCTTCAATCCGTTCGCCTGGCAGTTGCTGTTCGTGTTCGGCGCCTGGTGCGCGCTCGGCGGCGCCAGGCGGCTGGCGCCGGTGCTGCACTCGCGGTCAGTCCTCGTCGTCGCCGTCGCCTATCTCGTCTTCGCCTTCGTCATCACCCTGACCTGGTACATCGAGCCGCTCGGCCGGCTGGTGCCGAACTGGCTGAGCGAATGGATGTATCCGATCGACAAGACCAACCTCGATGTGTTGCGCTTCGCGCACTTTCTGGCGCTGGCCGCGGTGACCGTGCGCTTCGTGCCGCGCGACTGGCCGGGGCTGAAATCGCCGATCCTGCAACCGGCCATCCGCTGCGGCCAGCATTCGCTGGAAATCTTCTGCCTCGGCGTCTTCCTGGCTTTTGCCGGCCAATTCATCATCAGCGAATATTCCGGCGGCCCCCTGATCCAGGTCGCCATTAGCATTACCGGCATCCTCATCATGATCGCGACAGCGAGCCTGATATCATGGTACAAGGTCATAGAAGGGCGAAGCTCCTCCTCGCGCGTCAAGCAACCTGACGCCGACCTCGCGGGAGGCGAGGCATGAGTGTGATCCTGGCACTGTTCACGACCGTCGCGCTGATCGACGGCGCCGCCGCCGCGGCGCCGACGGATCGTTGCGACGTGCCGGATTCGTTCATATCGAGCGAGATCGACCTCACCAGCGTCACCAGCGCGGTCAAGACGCATCAGCGCCTGGATATCAGCGTGATCGGCACCGGCTCCTCGGCGCTGCCGGGTCTCGACGGCGCGCGCTATGCCTATCCGGCACGGCTGGAAGAGGCGCTGCAGCAGCAATTAAAGGGTATTACCGTCAAGGTTACTGCCCATGTTCAGCCCCGCGCCACGACCGCCGACATGGTCCCGGGGTTGGTAAAGATCCTGGCCGACGACAAGCCGTCGCTGGTGATCTGGCAGACCGGCACCGCCGACGCCATCAACGGCGTCGCCGCCGAGGACTTCCGTGTCAGCCTCGATGACGGCGTCAGCGCCATCGAGAACGCCGACGCCAATGTCATCCTGATGAACATGCAATACAGCCCGCGCACCGATTCCATGCTCGATGTCTCGACGCTGGCCGACATCATGCGCATTGTTGCACAGCAACATAACGCGCTGCTGTTCGATCGGCTCGGGATCATGCGCAGCTGGAACGACAGCGGCACGTTCGACCTCTATACCGCTACGAAGAACTATGATATGGCGCGACGAGTTCATGACTGCATTGGCCGGGCTTTGGCGTCTCAGATCATTGGTGCCGCGCATCTGGACGCCGTGAGAATGCAAACGACGCGTTGATGTCTCCCACCAAACCCTCAACGATCGCCCGCGTCGCGCGGGCCGCGACTGCCACGGCTATGGCGGTTTTTGCGACTTTTGCTGCAGCGCACGCAGAGATGATCGAGCCTGCGCCTATTGTCGCACCGGCGCTCACCCTTGCGGCTGCTCCGCCGGCGCTACCGTCGGCAACGCCGGCCGTTGCGGCAGCGCCGCGACCAGTCATGCCGTCGGCCTTGCCGCAGGCCGGCACGCCGAACCCGGACCCCCAGGCCGCCTGCAGCGCGCCGACCGAGTTCAGCCATTTCGACCGCCCGCTCATCCGCACCGCGCGCCGCCTCGCCGGCGGCAAGCCGCTCACCATCGTCGCCGTCGGCTCCTCGTCGACGGCCGGCGCCGGCGCGAGCTCCCCGGACGCCAGTTATCCGAGCCGGCTCGCCGTCGAGCTCAAGCAGCGCTTCCCGCTCGAGGACATCACCGTGCTCAACCGCGGCGTCAACGGCGACGAGACCCACAACATGCTGGCGCGGTTCGAAACCGGCGTCATCGCCGAGCATCCGCAGCTCGTGCTCTGGCAGGTCGGCACCAATTCGGTGCTGCGCGATCATCCGCTGGCGCCGCACTCGGCGCAGCTGCACGAAGGCATCGAGGAGCTCAAGACGACCGGCGCCGACGTGGTGCTGATCGATCCGCAATATGCGCCGAAGGTTCTGGCGAAGGCGGAGGCGCCCGGCATGGTCGAGCAGATCGCGGCCGCGGCGAAGGAAGAGAACGTCGACCTGTTCCAGCGCTTCGCGGTGATGCGCAACTGGTTCGAGGTGCAGCACCTGCCGTTCGACACGTTCGTGTCGCCGGACGGGCTGCACATGAACGACTGGGGCTATGCCTGCGTGGCCAAACTCCTCGCCGCCGGCATCTCGGAAGCGGCGACCCGCCCGATCGCCTCCGCCGCGACCCACGCGCGCTAGACAAGGCAGCCTAAGTTTCGCGGTCGCCACGGAGCCGGCCGGGGTGCCACGCTCAAAAAGGCCAACCCGCGCTATTCCGGAGGGATGGGTTTGGCTTCTAGGGTCTGAAGCCAATTTGTATCTAACACTCGCCTGGCCATTTCCTGATCGACATGCGGAGTGATTTGCTTTTCAAATGCACGGACCAGCATCCCGTATTCAAATGAGCAGTGCGGTGCCCGTGTCTGAGGCAAATAGTTCTCCAGGTCGGCAAATCCAACCTGGTCGGCACCGTACGCCAGGCACAAGAGATTGTAGAAGCGCTCTTGGGGTAGACCATGATCACCCGCGAATGCGTTGAGCCGTGTTGGCACCACAGGGTTCTTCTTGTAATCGCCTAGATAAGCTCGCCAGGCCCAGGCAGCGCCTTCGATTAATCGGTGAGCCTGGCCCTCGCCAAACTGCAGCATGATGTATGTTGCAAAATTATCGGCGGCATCTTCCGAGCGTCCAAAAATCGGGACATCAAGAATATCAAATACTGCGTGTCCGACCTCATGGAGCGTAACCCACAAGAACTGCCCAACTGCTGCATCGGCTGGCGCAATATCGTCGGTGTTATTTTCATTCGGCAATGATTCCAAGATGTGTTTCAAAAGCTCATAACACACGGTTACAGTCGGCTCAAAATTTTCCCGTCGATACCAGGCGTTTATGGCCTTGCATTCCGCCGCCTTGATCGTCAGCGCTTCCGGCGAGCGGAAGGGGCTCAATATCTCTCGGATGCTCTCCAGGGCATGACGCTCCCGCAAGAGATCGTATAAGTCCTGAAAAGCGGAATTTTGAGGACGATCATAAATGATGGATACCCAACTCGGGTGATCAATTTCCGCCGACGGGATTTTCGACTGCGCGAGTGCGCGATCGGGGCCGATCACGGCAACAAGAACGAGCGCGCCCGCCAAGGTTGCCTTCCATCCGGAGCTGCACATGGGACTACCTCGATTAACATGGACATTCACACAGCGAACTCTGCAGTTTGATGTTCAAGCTCAAGTTCGGGCTCGGGATGCGCCACCTCGGGTGCCGATTCCGGCGATTGAGCCGGCTCGCTGATCCGAAACCACGCCACATACAGCGCTGGCAGGAACAACAGGGTCAGTACCGTGCCAACAATGATGCCGCCCATCATCGCGAACGCCATTGGGCCCCAGAAAATCTCGCGCGCGATTGGAATGAGCGCCAGACTGGCCGCAGCCGCTGTCAGCATGATCGGACGCATGCGATGTTCTGTTGCTTCCACCACGGCGTCCCACACCGGACGTCCGGCCTCTTTCAGATGCTCGATCTGGACAATCAATATGACCGAGTTGCGGATCAGGATGCCGATCAATGCCAGAACGCCGAGGATGGCGACGAACCCGAGAGGCGCCCCGCTCGGCAGCAACGCCAACACCACGCCGATCAGGGCGAGCGGCGCGACCGCGAACACCAGAAACAGCCGAGCAAAGCTTTGCAGCTGAATCATCAGGATCGTGGCCATGATGAAAAGCATCAGCGGAACCACGGCCTCGATCGGGGCCTGGCTTTTGGCGCTCTCCTCCACCGCGCCGCCGATGGCCACCGAATAGCCGGCCGGCAGCCCCGTGGCGAACTCCGCGACCTGCGGAGTGAGTTGCTCCACCACGGTTTTCGGCTGCGCGGTATCAAGGATGCTTGCTTTGAGAGTGATCGTAGGGATGCGCGATCGGCGCCATATCGTTGGCTGCTCTATTTCGTAATGGAGGTTGGCCACGGCGCCGAGCGGCACCGACTGCCCGCCCAGGCCGATCAGCTGCAAGTCGCGCAGCGTATCGATGGATGCGCGCTCGGGCGCCGTCGCGCGCCCCACGACGTTCACCAGGTAGATGCTATCTCGAATCTGGGTGATCGACGTGCCGTCAAGCACGCCGTTCAAGGTCGTCGCAATGTCTTCCGAGCTAATGCCAAGTTGACGGGCTTTATCCTGCAGTACGTCGACCTTGACAACGCGCGCGGGCTCCATCCAGTCGAACACGACGTTGTCGAGGTGCGGATTGCCACGCACGATGACGGCGAGGCGCTGCGAAAATTCCCGGACTTTGGCGATGTCGGGGCCACTGAGCCGGTACTGCACGGGGCGTCCGACCGGAGGTCCGACCTCAAGCAATTTGACCAACGTATCGGTGCCCGGGAAAGTCTTTTTCAGATAGGCTTCGAATTGCGCCTTGAGGCGATCGCGCGCCTTGATGCCGCCCTTGGTGACGACGACCATCTGGCCAAACCAGGTATTGGCGGTCTGCAAATCGAATGACAGAACAAAGCGCGGAGCGCCGGTTCCGACGTAGCTCGACCAATGGTCGACGCCGTCATTGCCCTGGAGCTGCTCACGCTCGAAGCGCGCCATTTGTGCGTTGGTATCCGCAATCGAGGCATTTTGAGGCAGGCTCCAGTCGATGATAAGCTCGTCGCGGTCCGACGACGGAAAGAATTGCTGCTGCACGAATTGCATGCCGACCAGCGCGAGGAGAAATGCTCCTGCCGTCACGCCAATGGTGGTCCAGCGACGCTGCATGCAGACGACAAGCAGGCGAGCGAACATCTGCGCAGATCGCCCTTTCGTCCCGTGATGAGTTTTCAGCTTGGCCGGCAGGATCGTAACCCCGAGCAGTGGCGTGAACAGCACGGCGACGAGCCACGATACGACCAAGGAGACGGCAATCACCACGAACAGCGTGAAAGTAAATTCACCGGCGTTGCTGCTGTTCAGGCCAATCGGAATGAAACCGGCAACGGTCACCAGCGTACCCGTCAACATCGGAAAGGCAGTAGAGGTGTAGACGTAGGTCGCCGCCTTCGTTAGGGCATCGCCGACTTCCAACCGCGCCACCATCATTTCCACGGCGATCATGGCATCATCGACCAGAAGCCCGAGTGCGATAATTAGTGCGCCGAGCGAAATACGCTGCAGCGAAATTCCGGCATAGGCCATCACGACAAAAGTTATCGCAAGAACCAGCGGAATAGCGATCGCGACAACGAGCCCAGCACGAAGCCCAAGACTGAAGAAGCTGATGGCGAGAACAATGACCACGGCTTCGAACAGCGCTTCGGTGAACCCTGATACCGCGTGCTCGACGACCAATGGCTGATCAGCGACCAAATGGACGCCGACGCCGATCGGCAAATCGGCGATGATCCTCGACATTTCCTGTTTCAGCGCCTCGCCAAACTTCAGGAGATTGGCGCCGTTTTTCATGCCGATGGCGAGAGCGATGGCGGGCTCGCCGTTGAAACGAAACAGCATCGTCGGCGGATCGGCGTAGCCGCGCGTGATGGTTGCCACGTCGGTCAATGGGAAGAACCGATCGTTGACCCGCAAATTGATGGCCTTGAGGCTGGCTTCGGAGGCAAACTGGCCGTTCACCCGCACGCTGATGCGCTCCGGCCCGGCTTGGAATACGCCGGATGGCGTGACGGCATTTTGTCCCTGCAAGGATGCCATGATGGAGCGGGTGTCGAGCCCGAGTGCGGCGATTTTTCGGGTCGAAAATTCCAGGTAAATGACTTCGTCCTGGGCGCCCAGAATGTCGACTTTACCGACATCCGGCACGGTCAATATCTTTCCGCGAATTTCTTCGACACGATCACGCAGCTGGCGTTGGCTCAAATCGTCGCCGGTGAACGCATAGATGTTGCCGAACACGTCCCCGAAGCGATCATTGAAGAACGGTCCGACAACGCCTTGGGGAAAATCGCCCTTGATGTCCGCGACCATGTTGCGCACGCGAACCCAGGTCGGGTTGACGTCACTGGCCTTGGTGGTGTCGCGTAAGTAGACGAAGACCGTCGTCTGCCCGGCAACGGTTGCACTTTTGGTGTAATCGAGCGTTTCCAATTCTTCGAGCTTCTTCTCGATGCGCTCGGTGACTTGGCGCGTAATCTCCTCGGCGGAGGCGCCCGGCCATTGCGCCTGGATCACCATGGTCTTGATGGTGAAGTTGGGATCCTCTTGTCGTCCCAGGTGCAGGTACGAGAACAGGCCGGCCGCCATGAAGGCGATCATGAAATACCAGACAAGCGAACGATGTCCGAGTGCCCAGTCGGAAAGGTTGAATGACTTCATGGCGTCGCGTCCTGTTGGATTCTGACTTGTTGCCCCTGTTTGAGGCTATGGATTCCGGCAGTCACGATGCGCGTTCCGGCGTCGAGACCGCTGGTCACTTGGATGCCGGTTGCGTCCCGAGAAAGATCGACTCTGCGCAGCGAGACCGTGCTGGCGGGAAGGTCGACGATCCAAACGAAGCTCTCACCTTCTTTCGTCAGCACGGCGGACGCAGGCACTTGTAATATTGAGCGGTTGTCACTGCTTAGCCTTGCGGTGACGGTGGCTCCCAGCCGGAAGCTTGGAGGCGGATCGTTCAAGGCAATTTTGATGCGCTGCGTGCGCGTCACAGGATCGGCCTGCGGCGCAATCTCCCGAATTCGACCTTCGACCTCAACGCTGGGAAGGAGCTGCAAGCTGACGATAAATGGCAAGCCGACAGCGAGCGGGACCGGGAAGTCCGGCCCAATGTCGACAACAGCCTCTCTGATGTCGGGGCGCGCGACTGTGACGACACTCTGGCCAGGTGGCAGGACTTGTCCAAGGTCGGCGGCCACGGCCGTAACGACACCGGCGAAGTCTGATTTCAGCTGCGCATAGCCGAGTTGCTCAAGCGCCTTAGTCAGGTTCGCCTGCGCCCGAGCCACCGATGCTTCGGCGCCGGCCCGGGCCTGCACTGCGTTGTCCAGCGTCGCTTTTGTCGTCGTGTTGGTCGTAATCAGCGTCCGTTGCCGCTCCTCCGTTGCGCTGGCATTCGCAAATTGCGCTTGACTTTTTGCGAGCTCTGCTTTGGCCGACCGCACCGCGAATTCGAGCGCAGTGGAATCGATTGCGGCAACGACATCTCCTTGGCCGACCAGATCTCCCACGTTTACGGGACGTGCGATGAGGCGCCCCAACAGGCGGAAACTAAGATCGGTCTTGAAGCGCGGTTCGACGCTGCCGACCGCCACCGTGCTGCTTGACCGCATCGGCTGGACAACAGTCGAGAGCACCGGTCGAACAGGCTCCGGCGCGTTTGCCTCTTGTTTGCATGCCGACGTCACGAGGGTCAGTGCGAGGATGCTCGAGATCAGGATTGGGCGCATCATGACGATGGGCTCCCGTCGAAGGTCACGAGCTGGCCAGGGCTGAGCAGTTTGCCGCCGTCGACAACGACGCGCTCGCCGGGCTCAAGCCCGTGTTTGACGATCACGGCTCCGGCTTCGTAACCATCTATGGTCACTGGCCGCAGGGATACCGTCTTGGTTTGCGGGCCGACGATCCAGATAGCGGGCTGCGGCCCAAGCGCCATCAAGGCGGTCCATGGGACCGATATCTGCACGCCGGGCTTCCGGTTGGCTGTGCCCGCCACGGCGCTTCCCAGCGTCAGCGCTGCCGGCGGATTGTGGATTGCGATCTTGACGCGGACCGTGGCGCTCTTCGCATCGATGGCCGGCGACACCTCCCTCACGTAACCGGTGGCCGTGACGCTAGGGTCTGAGAGGAGTGCCAGCGATACGCGGTCACCGTCGTAGTCGCCAAAGAAAATCGATTCGTACACATCGAAGACAGCGTCTCGATCGCCATCCTGCGCCAATGTGAATGCCGGCTGCGCTGCCTGCACCACTTGGCCGACCTCAAGGCTTCGCGCGGTAATCACGCCCGAGGCGCCGGCGCGCAATTCGGTATAACCAAGCGCGTCTTTCGCTGTTCCCAACTGCGCCTTCGCCGCTTCAAGCGAGCCTTCTGCGTTGCGCAACCCTTCCTGCGCGTTGTCGAACGCCACGCGGGTGGTAAAGCCCTCGGCGATCAGAGTCTTTTGCCGCTCGAAAGTCGCGCTTGCCACGCGCAATTGGGCTTCGGCCGCGGACTCCGCCGCAGTCGCTGCATCGACATCGGCTTGCTGCTCGGCCGGATCGAGCCGAGCCAGCAAGTCGCCGGCTTGGACATGGCTACCGACGTCGGCGAACCGTGCGGCAACACGGCCGCTTACCCGAAATGAGAGCTCGGCGCGGAAACGTGCTTGGACCTCGCCGGTCAGCGTCACAGCATTTTGTCGATCGAGCGGCTGGACAAGCTCGGTACGTACGTACAAGGCGCGATTTGCAGCGGCGGAGCGATCATTACAGGCACTCAACGCTGCCGCCGCAAGCGCGACGACGAGGGCGGCGCCTAGTCGCTCGGGAGTACGGCTGCCTGCCTTTCGGCCAACCGCAATGCAACGAGGAAATCGGTGCTTCATGGCTCTTCCTTGAAATAAACTATACCGTATAGTATATTTCTATTGCCATGCTGCCGATAACGTGTCAAGTGCAGTTTGGGTAGCGCTACTAAAACCTTCGGATAATGCGTTGCAACCAAAGGATCGATTATGGCGAAGAGTGTAAAAGCAAAAGGAGGCGGCCGCCTCGGCAGGCCGCGCAAGGACCGTGCCGGCGATGTCGAAGGGCGCATCCTTGACGCCGCCGAGCGGGTCTTTCTTGAACGAGGTTTCCAGAGCGCGAGTGTCGATGAGATCGCAGCAAGGGCGCCTGCGAGCAAACCAACGATTTATGGGCATTTTGCCGGCAAAGAGGCGCTGTTCGCCGCTGTTGTCGCGCGTATCATCGACGGATTGACGAAATTGGATCGCTATACGCCCGAGGGACGCACGGTGCAGGACAAGCTCACAAGCCTGGGTATCGAGATGGTCGAAAGAACGGTCGCCGAGTCGGTCGGCGTGTTCCGTGCGACGATCGCCGAAGCGCAGAGATTTCCGGATCTGAGCCGCCGCGTGCATGAGGCAGCGCGAAATCAAGGGGCCAACGCTGTCTCCCACCTCTTAAATAATGCGACTCAGACGCTTTCGCGCGCACCCAGCGGCCCCTTGGGCGGCAAAAGAAGTATCGCGACGGCTCAGATCTTCATGGATCTCATTTTGCTCCCCATGCTGATGCGATCCCTGATGGGTGATGAAGCGAAGATTTTGCGGAAGGAACTACCGTCTTTCATGCGCGAGCGCGTCGGCTTTTTCCTGGCAGCCTGTGAGGCCGGTTGGAAGCAGTAGGGTAGGAGCTTCAGCAACCGCAGCAGCAACCGCAACAGCAGGTTTCGACGCTTATCAGCGCCATTGAGCCGTTTGCAATTCGTGCCGACAGGCTTCACTGAAATCTCGCAGCGGGTCCATTTCCTTTATCAAATCGGCCAAATCCGCGAACGTCCTGTTGGGCGCGAGATAGGTCTCGATGATCAGGTGACCGGCCTTTTCAGCCGCTTCAATAACACCATCGCTCGACATCACTTTCATTCGCGCAATGAGCGCGTACATGCCGACCAGATTGGAAGCCTCGGATTTGTCATTGACGAGGGCATCGGCATACAGCTTCGATGCCTCTTCGATGAATGCCTTATAGAGCTTCGCACGTCGTGAACTGGCCCGCGATTTATTGCGGACGCGGTCTTGCCGGCGCTGGGCTACCCAATTCGATAGAATCGTCGCGATGCTTCCGCAGGCCGATCCGCAAAACGCTATGACCGGAATATAGATTGGGTCGAACATTCGTTATGCCTTCCACTGAGCCGGGCATTTTGGTCGACGTCGAGGCCTCGTCGCGGCGATGATATATACTAAACCGTATAGTTTAGAAAATCCCAACCTTAGGATAAGTTTCACGCTTCCCCGAAACGCCAAGCCGCACATACCTGCTGCGCATACTGGATCATCCGCTTTCGCGGATGATGACAATTACACCGCCTCGAGCCCGGCGAGCACGTCGTCGACGATATCGTCGGGATGTTCGAGGCCGACCGAGAGCCGCACCAATCCATCGGTAACGCCGATCTCGGCGCGTTGCGGCGGCGTCAGCCGCTGATGCGTCGTGGTCGCCGGGTGGGTGATCAGGCTCTTGGCGTCGCCGAGATTGTTGCTGATGCGGATCAGCTTGAGCGCGTCCTGAAAACGGAACGCCGCCTTCTTGCCGCCCTTGATCTCGAAGGCGACCAAGGTCGAGCCGCCGCGCATCTGCTTCTGCACCACCGCGGCCTGCGGATGATCGGGCCGGCCCGGATAGATCAGGCGCGAGATTTTCGGATGCTCGGCGAGCGTCACCGCCACCGTCGCGGCGCTGTCGGTCTGCCGGCGCACCCGCACCGCGAGCGTCTCCAGACTCTTGAGCAGCACCCAGGCATTGAACGGCGACATCGACGGCCCGGTCTGCCGGATCAGCACATGGATCTTGTCCATGATGAATTTCTGCGAGCCGAGCACGACACCGCCGAGGCAGCGGCCCTGCCCGTCGATGTGCTTGGTCGCCGAATAGACGACGCAGTCGGCGCCCAGCGCCAGCGGGCTCTGGAACAGCGGCGTGGCGAACACATTGTCGACCACCAAGGTGGCGCCGGCCGCGTGCGCGATCTTCGCCACTTCGGCGATGTCGATGACGTCGAGCGCCGGGTTGGTCGGGCTTTCGAGAAAGAACGTCTTGGTGTTCGGCCGCACCGCGTTTTTCCAGGCCTCGAGATTGCAGCCGTCGACGAGTGTCGAGGCGACGCCGAAGCGCGGCAGATAATCCTCGATGACGTAGCGGCAGGAGCCGAACATGGCTTTCGACGCCACCACGTGATCGCCGGCCTTGAGCTGCCCGACGAGAGAAATCGTCACCGCGGCCATGCCGGTCGCGGTGGCGCGCGCCGCTTCGGCGCCCTCGAAAGCCGCCATGCGCCGCTCGAACATGTCGACGGTCGGATTGGCGAAGCGCGAATATTGATAGCCGGGGTCCTCGCCCTTGAAGCGGGCCTCCGCCTGCGCGGCAGTCTCGTAGACATAGCCTTGCGTCAAAAACAGCGCCTCGGACGTCTCGCCGAACGACGAGCGCAACGTGCCGGACTGGACCAGGCGGGTTTCGGGGCGATAGCTCTTCTTCGCGGACGCGGACATGGGGCCTCCCTTGGCCAACCGAAGCAAGAATTGGCCAAACAAAACAAAACCCGGCCGGGAGGAAATCCTCAAGGCCGGGCTCACGCATCCCCGGCCTTTTAGCTACTTGTTTTACGTGGCTAGCAAGCCGGCCGGCTCAAATGACCACGGGATAAGCCGGCTTATACGCCGCGGGCGTCTTTGCGTCAAACCCGGCATCGGGTTAGATCGCAGCCGCTATTTTTGCTCGATGTGGTGGTCGCGTGCCGCTGTCTTTCTCGCCTTCGGATAATGGAATCCTGCCCGACCGCATGATCGCGGAATTGGCGGCGGACGGCGGCATTCGCGCGCATTATCCGTTCGCGCCGGGGCAAATCCAACCGGCGAGCCTCGACCTGCGGCTGGGCGCCATTGCCTATCGGGTGCGCGCGAGTTTCCTGCCGGGCCCCGGCACCACCGTGGCCGAGCGCATCGTCGAACTGAAGCTGCACGAATTCTCGCTCGCCGCTGGCGCCGTGCTGGAGACCGGCTGCGTCTATATCGTGCCGCTGATCGAGCGGCTCGCGCTGCCCGCCGATATCGCCGCCGCCACCAATCCGAAAAGCTCGACCGGGCGGCTCGACGTTTTCACCCGCGTGATCGCCGACGAGACCCGCGGCTTCGACCGGGTCGCCGCCGGCTATGAAGGCCCGCTCTACGCCGAGATCAGCCCGAAAACTTTTCCGATCCTGGTGCGCGAAGGCACGCGGCTGTCGCAGCTGCGGCTGCACCGCGGCGACGCCATGCTCAATGCCGAGGCGCTGCGCGCGCTGCATGCCAGCGAGCGGTTGGTCGATCGCGACGACGCGGTGATGGGCGACGGCGTCGCGGTCAGCATCGATCTGTCGGGAAACCCCCACCCTAACCCTCCCCCGCATGCGGGGGAGGGAAAGGGAGGGGGCGCCGGCATCGTCGGCTATCGCGCCAAGCGGCATACCGCGGTGATCGAGGTCGATCAGCGCGACGCCTATGATGTCGCCGATTTCTGGGAGCCGATTGCGGCGCGCGCCGACAGGAACCTGATCCTCGATCCCGACGAGTTCTACATCCTGGCCTCCAACGAGGCCGTCCAGGTGCCGCCCGATTATGCCGCCGAGATGGTGCCGTTCGATCCGCTGGTCGGCGAATTCCGCGTGCACTATGCCGGCTTCTTCGATCCGGGTTTTGGTTATGCCGGCTCCGGCGGCCTGGGCTCGCGCGCGGTGCTGGAAGTGCGCTCGCGCGAAGTGCCGTTCATCCTCGAGCACGGCCAGATCGTCGGCCGCCTGGTCTACGAGAAAATGCTGGCGCGGCCGGACCAGCTTTACGGCTTAGGCATCGGCTCGAACTACCAGGCCCAAGGCCTCAAACTGTCGAAGCACTTTCGCGCTTGAGCGGCAGGATTTTCATTCGACCATGATCTTTTCCGAAAACCGGGAACCATCCCGGATCAGGTCCGGGACAGGCTTTTTCGGGATCATGGTCTGCTCCCTGACCAACGCGTAGGCGCGCGTTGCCGCCATCGCGACGGCAAAGACGACGATCCAGACCATGCGCGCGCCGTAACGATTGTGCGGATCGGAAATGACGCCGCAGACCACCGCATTGCCGAACAGCGTCAGCAGCAACGTCGCGGCGAGCCGGCCGAGATCGGCGAATTCGGCGCTGTAGACGCCGAGCAGCAACAACACCGGCAAGAGCGCCATCGCCGCCCAGGCCACCGGCAGGTCGATCAAGTTGATCGCGGCAAAGCCGATCTCGCCGTGCTGCTGCCGCGCCGCGCGCATCGCCGGCACCACCGAGGGCGTGTAGCGCTCGATGATGCCGTAGGTGTGCCACAGCGTGGTGACGATGCCCTCGCCGGTGGCGACTTCGACCAGTTGCCGCGCGGTGGCGCGCAGCGCCGTCTCGGCCTGCATGGCGGGATAGTCGCGCAGGCTGCCGAGCACGATGGTGCGCATCTCGTCGCCGAGGCCGGCAAAGCGGCCGAGCTTGTCGAACACGCTCTTGCCCCACAGGAAGGTGTCGGCGTCGAGCGGCAATTCGTTGCGGTATGGGCACAGCTTGAGCCGCTCTTTCGGACAGTGATCGTTGAGATAGCGGGTGACGATGCCGTCCTGCAGCATGCGGCCGAACGCAAGGCCGTAGCCGCCCGGCGTCCAGGCTATCGTTTTGCTGACGACATAATTCGCGCCGAGCAGCATCGCGGCGCTCAGCGCCAATGCGACCGTCATGGGCGCGAGCCCCGCGCGCGGCACGAGCTTGGCACTGAGCCAGGACAATAGCAGCGCCGCCGCGCCAAGTCCGAGCAGCACCGCAAAGGTGGCGCTGTGGGTCGAGCCGGCGAAGGCAATGAACAACACCAGCGCATAGCGTTCGCGCCGTGAGACACTGTCCCAGTGCCACACCAGCGTATGCAAGGCGAGCACGGCGAGACCGGCGAAAATATCGGTCAGCAGAACGCTCGCCAGCCACGGCAGCGCCGTGATCAGTGCCAGCACCGCCGTGATCGCCGGCAGCGCGATCGGATGAACGGTGAAGCGATGGATGCGCAGCAACAGGATGATGATCCAGACCGTCGCTAACGCTTGCAGGATGACGATCGGCCAAAAATCCAGCGGCCAGCCGGCGGCGAGGAAGAGCCCATAGGTCGTCGAGCGGCTCGGCACCAGATAGCCCTCGAACCAGCGCGCCAGATAGCCGCCGGTGTCGTATTCCAGGAGCGGCAGGCGGTTCCATAGTGCCGGCGACAGCAGAATGAGCGTCGCGGCAACCGTCGAAGTCGTCCGCGTCACGAAGCTTGGTGAATCGGCCATGGGCAAATAATAGCGGAGCTGTGTGGACGGATCGTTGGGCGGGATGAGGCAATTCGGCGCGGATATCCATGAAAGATGCAGCCAAGTCGTTACCAAAAGCGTGCATGACCGGCCAAAAAGTCAAGATTCTTGTGGCAATTCACCGGGAAGGACGTTTCTCTGTAGTGGGCGATCGGTCCAGGAAGCCGCGAGGACGGCGCATGGTGCGGGCGGTCATCGTGAGCATCGCCGTCTGGCTTGCCGCAGCGGCCGGCTGGGCCATCGCGGCGGCGCCGGCGCTGGCGCAATCGGGCTTCGACCGGCCGGGCGGCGATTATGCGAACGCCACCGTACCAAACGGCGACCCTGCGGTCTGCGCCGCGCGCTGCGAGCGCGACGCCCGCTGCCGGGCCTGGAGTTTCTCCTATCCGCCGGCCTCGGGCGGCCCGGCGATGTGCTGGCTCAAGCGCGACGTGGTGCCGCGCGTCGAGGCGAGCTGCTGCGTATCGGGCGTCCGCGGCGCCGGCGTCATCGAGCCAAAGATCGGCGCCATCGAATATTCGATCGATCGCTACGGCGGCGACTACCGGTCGTTCGAAACGACGGCCGATCCCAAGGGCAAACCGTGCGCCGATACCTGCCAGGCCGAGAATCGCTGCCGGGCCTGGACCTATCGCCGGGCGGGCTACGGCGTCACCGCCCCACACTGCTACCTCAAGGAAACGATCAAGCCGCCGCGGCACCGGCCGTGCTGCATTTCGGGCGTGGTGCGGTAGTCGCGGCCGCGATCTTCGTCAGACGCCGGAACATCCTCCGCACTTCAAAGATACAAGCGCACTATCCGGCCGCTGCTAACGGCCGGGCGACGGCGACGTGCCTCCACCCCCGCCCCCACCACGGTGTGGGCCACCGGTGTCGCCCCCGCCGCGCGGGCCACCGGTGTCGCCCCCGCCGCGCGGGCCACCAGTGTCGCCGCCGTGCCCGCCGAATGGACTACCGCCTTGGCCGCCGGGCCCGCCCATGCCGGGTAGCCCGCGGGGAATATCAATCCGCGGATTGCGGTCCGGCTCGACGCAAGTGTTTCCCTTGCTGACCATGCCCCGCGGACATATGCAGTCGGTGCCGGCGCTATTGAGCGTAGCCGGCGGCTTGCAGACGACCGGTTCGACGCACTTTCCTTGCCGCAGTACCAAACCGGACTTGCAGACGCACTCCGTGCCGGCGGCATTCGGGATCAGCGGCGCACGACAGTCGATCGGCCGCACGCATTCCTTGCCGCGCAGGCCGGTTCCTGGCGGACACCCGCAGATGCCGTCAGCATTCGGGACCAGCGGCGGCGGGCACTTCGGCGGCGTCACGCATTTGCCACCCACCAACTCGGTGCCCCGCGGACAGATGCACGTCCCCGGGACAGGACCTGGGACCATCGGCGGCGGACACACGCAGATGCCGTCAACATTCGCGACCTGCGGCGGCGGGCACGTTGTTTGGGCCCGCCTGCAGGTCAATGTGTTCTTCACCAGTTCGGCGATGCCCATGCCGGTAATCGTTATCGGCGAAGGCGGCACATAGGTCGTCGACCATACCGGCGTCGAAGGCGGCGGGCAGACATTCGGCGGTGTCGGCACGGTCCCCTCGACCACCGAGCAGCTGGTGCCGAGCGGAATGTTGTTCACCGTCTGCGGCACGCCGTTGACCAGGCTCAACTGGGTGATGGCGCCGCCGCAGTTCACGGTCACTGGATAGATCTGGCTCGGCAGCGCGACGGGACCGTCGTAGATGACCTGCTTTGTCACGATGAGCGAGCCGACTTTCACGCATTGCAATTCGTTGACCACCGTGAATGTGGTGACCGGCGCGCCAATGGTGGCGCTCGGCGTGACCGTGATGACAGGCGGCAACCAGACGGCCGTGGAGCCTTCACCGCAGGCATCCTTCGGTACGGCTGGCAAGGTCGATACCGCTTCGGTGACCGAGCAAACGCTCGTGTAGGGAACGTTGTTTTCGGTATGCGTGCCGCCGTTATTCAGACCGAATGAAACGTTGAGGTTGGACGGGGCGGTGCACGAAAGCCCGATCGGAAAGATGAGGCCGTTGATCACGGCGGCCGAGGCGCGGGTATCGTTCTTGACCTTCTTCTCGACGACGACTTCGCCGACCTGTTTCGGGCAATCCGGCATGACGATCGTGATCTGCCCAGAACAGCACTGATCGATACCCTGCGCGCTCCCGCCGCCGACGTTGGTCACGTTCGCGGTCAGGATGACTGTCTGACCGGGCGTCGCACCGGTTATTGTCCACGTCGTGGTCGCGGCCCATGGCTGCTGCGGCGGCGTCACGGTGACGCCGGCGGTCTGCGACGTCAGCGTGATGGTGGTGCCGGGGAAGCCCGATTCGCTCAGCGTCAGCGTATAGGTGCCGTCGGGATTGCATTTCACCGTGACTTTCGAATCCTTGAGGCAGCCGTCGATGACAGGCGGCGGCTGCGGACATGCCTGCGGATTCATGCAAAAGTTGTCGTAGCCGACGACCTCGTTAGGATCCGCCGTGAAATCGACCGGCAACTGAACCATGGTCACGTTCTGGATGATCGTATTCCAGGCGGCGTTGTAAGCATTTGAGCCGCCAATCATCCAACTGCCTGAACTGCCCGAAGGCAGGTTTTGGCCAGGTTGAATGAGGTTGATTGGCGCGCATATGTTTTGTTTCCAACCTTGGGCTATCGTGACAGTGGAACTGGCGACAAATGTTGCTCTCTGTGTTCCGCTCCAGATTGTGAAACTCGGCGTAACAAAACCGTTGTCCTCGACAAAAAGCCTGAAGTCGAAACAGAATTGACCGCAACCTCCCATTTTCTTGACCCAGTCGCCAGTATACTGGTCACTGGTCGAACACGCCGCCGACGCACCGGCTAGGTCGGTGAGTTGCAGAAAATAGTCACTCGATCCGCCGATGCTGCCAACGTTGGTAGTGGTGACAACGATCTGAGGGGCCGCGGCACAGGCTCCCCAACCATCCAAACCGGCTGGGGCGGGACCGAATCGCGTGCAAATTGGGCCCGACTGGGCGTCGGCTGGGGTGACGCTGGCGAGGACCGAAAAAGCCAACGCAATGCCGGCGGTCAGGCCGATAATGATCCTGCGCAGCATGGCGTGTTCCCTCAACGCGGCTTTGGTCTGAAGGGTTTTCATCATTTGATCCCCCCGCAGGCGTTTCTTGGGATCGTCACAGTTACCCTGGTGCGGCAGCAATCGTACGGCTTGCCGCTGGCGGCAGCGGCCGCGTTGAAGGCGCAGATTTCGATGGTTGCGGTCGAGCCCGGTGTACCGAACACCGGAATGCTCGCGGGGTTGAGCGAGAACGGTCCGGCCCCGACGATGACACCCGATGTCAGGGATACGGCGGTGACGGAATTGATCCAGCCCGGACCGGTCACCGACAATTGGTAGACCCAATGTCCGTTGATACACTGCAATGCACCGGTACTCGCGAAGCAGGTATTCGGCGGAGGCGGCGGTGGCGGCGGCGGACCACCGCCGCCACCGCCGCCCCCACCGCCACCGCCGCCGCCAGCCGCGGCACCCGCCGGGCCGGAGACGGCAGCCACCGCCGCGCAAGGCGTCGTGTAGACGCGCACTACGCCGATGTGGCCACTTGCAAGCGGATCGTCGAACACATCGTCATAGTCGACGAAGTAACTGGTCGCTGGCGGCGCATTGGCATTGCGCACCAGATCCGCCGGGCTGCCTTGCAGTCCGTGAACCACCAGCGGGCCGCCCGGTTCGAGCTGGCTGCGCTGCGCCGGATTGTTGCGGAGATTCTGTCCCGTGGTCCACAGCGCGGTGTCGCAAACCGTCGTGTTGAGCGTGCCGTCCGCGCCATAGCCGTAACCGAGCGCGACACCGCCGTTGGTGTTGCGGTAGTTACCGGCGAAGCCGACGGCGTATTCCTCCGGCACCGGCTTCCAGCGGCCGGGCGACGGCGGATCGTTCGGGCCTTTCAACCAGAAGCGCAGCACTCGCGGTTCGCCCGGCTGGGTGAAGACGGAATAGTCGTAGGCGCCGGCGATCAGGCCGCGCTGCGCCAGGATCATCGCGCCCTGGTGCGAGAAGGCGATATCGGAAACCGGCAACGGGCCCGCTTGCGCCGGAACGTCGAGCTCCCAGCGCGGATCGGCGGCGAAGCTGCCGTCGCTCGCGATACCGACCGACCAGATTTGCGGTCCGGCCGCGACGGAATAATAGAGTCGGCCTTGTTGCACCGCGAGGCCCCAAACCCGGCGCGCGGCCGGAGCGAAACCCCAGGTGTCGGGCTTTTCGCTATCGAAGCGTGGGCTGGCGATGTTGAGCCTGTTCTTCGGATCAAACGGCACGGTTGCGAGCTTGGCCGCGCCAAGGCCCGTGACGCCGTGATCGTAGCGGCCGAGTTCGTTGCCGTTGAGATCGAAGCGATGGATCATGCCGGTGTCGAGGTCCGATACGAACAATTGCTTGTGCGCGGAATCGTAGGCGAGATTGCCCAAGCCCGGGCCCGGATTCGGGACGCCGTCGAGGGTCACGTTGGCGAACAGCGTCACCGCGCCGGTGCTGCCATCGACCTTATAGATGGCGCCGGGACCGCCCTGCAGGTCGAGCCCGAATTGCCCCTTCATCCAGCCGACGCCAGGACCGCCTTTTTTCCGGCGCACCGGCAAGCCGTCGCTTCCGCGACTGACGATGTTGAGGCCGAACGCCGAGGTGGCAGCGACATAGATGTTGGGTGGGGTCTGATCGTCGAGCGCGACGCCGAAAACCTGGCCGACGTCTTTGGCGAGCACATCGAATATCTTGGGAGCGGCAAACAGCCGGCCGTCCCAGACATATCCCGGTCGGCCGATAGCGATGATACGGGCCGACGGGCCATCAGGGTTGATGAAAGTGAGATCGATCGCGGATGCGTTCGCCGGCTGCGGCTTTGCGGCATCGGGCGCCAGCGTTCCGGAAAATCCAGTGACGACCGCGTCACCCAAATTCAAGCTGGGCGAACGGTCGGGTTGTTGCGCTCCGGCAATGCCGGGATAAAAGAGATGAAAAATGACGAGCAGCAACAACGGCCAAAGCCGTGTGATGATCCTGGACACGCGTCGCTCCCCATTGCCGGCCCGTGACGGGCGCGGCAAATCTTGCATTTTCGCTTTATTTTGATTGGTCCAGGCGCCGTATTTTTAACGCAGGCGCTACCGGATCGACCGTATGCTTTCCAACAATCGCAAATTAAAGTAGTCAGTCATTTTTTATCGCGTTTAAATATATACCACCATTACAGCCTTGGAAAGCGCTCCTTGGCGCGCAAAAGCAATTTGTCTGTTTAGATGCGTATTAAACCACGACGCCGCCAAAGCTATTTGCTTAGTGTCGCACCCCTTCGTTTCGCCCGGATGGCGTTTGAATATTCGATCGATCGCTACGGCGGCGACTACCGGTCGTTCGACACGACGGCCGATCCCAAGGGCAAACCGTGGCAGCGCGCCGCGAAGGCCCGCGGCCCGTGCTCACCGAACTGTCGCGAAGAACCGCGACAGGCGCAATCCGGACGGCCATTGCCAAATCGGCTGATTCTTCGCGGCCAAATCCCAGGAGCCGACCAGCCCCTCCACGCGGCCGACCAACGCCGACACCGACAACAAGCCGACGCCGCCGGCGTCGACCGGCACACGGCTATCGGCGGAATTGCCGCGATTGTCGCCCATGACGAACAAGCGATCGGGCGGAACGACGATCTCGTCCATGTTGTCGAACATACCAAGCGCGTCGCGCTTGAAGATGGCGTGCCGGCGGTTGCCGGGCAGCGTTTCGACGAAGCGCGCCGCCGGCACCTGGGCGCCGTCCTCTTCCTCAATCAAGCCAGTCCCGTCGGACTCGATGCCGACCGGTGTGCCGTTGATCCACAGGCGGCCGTCGCGCAACGCAACGCGATCGCCGGACAGGCCGACGACGCGCTTCACCCCGATCTTGCCGCGCACGCCCGGCCAGCGAAACACCACGATATCGCCGCGTCGCGGCAGCGCGCCGAGAACGCGCCGCGTGTCCGGCCAAGTGACCGAGATCGGCAGCGACGCGGCGCTATAGCCGTAAGGATATTTGGTCGCCAGCAACTCGTCGCCGATCTGCAAGGTCGGCTCCATGGATCCGGACGGCACGTAATAGGGTTCGGCGATGGCCGTCTTTGCGGCGATGACGAGACACACGATGGTCGCGGCATCGATGGCGTTTTTAATCCAGCGGTTCATCCGGGTTACCTCCAAAGAGAAGCCGCCCCTCAGCAATCGCAAAATCGCATCAGCCGGTGCCGCCGACGGTGATGCGGTCGATGCGCAAGGTCGGCTGGCCGACGCCGACCGGGACGCCCTGGCCGTTCTTGCCGCAAGTGCCGATGCCGTGGTCGAGCTCGAGATCGTTGCCGACCATCGATACCCGGCGCAGGTCGGTCGGCCCGTTGCCGACCAGCATGGCGCCCTTGATCGGCGCGCCGACTTTGCCGTTCTCGAGCCGATAGGCCTCGGTGCACTCGAACACGTATTTGCCCGAGGTGATGTCGACCTGGCCGCCGCCGAAATAGACGGCGTAGATGCCGTTCTTCACCGAGGCGATGATCTCGTTCGGGTCGCGGCCGCCGGCCAGCATGTAGGTGTTGGTCATGCGCGGCATCGGCACATGGGCGAAACTTTCGCGCCGGCCGTTGCCGGTAGGCTTCATGCCCATCAGGCGGGCGTTCTGACGGTCCTGCATGTAGCCGACCAGAATGCCGTCCTCGATCAGCACGGTGCGGTTGGTCGGCGTCCCTTCGTCGTCGATCGACAGCGAGCCGCGGCGCAGCGCCATGGTGCCGTCGTCGACCACGGTGACGCCCTTGGCGGCGACCTGTTGGCCCAGCAGCCCCGCGAAGGCAGATGTCTTCTTGCGATTGAAGTCACCCTCGAGGCCGTGGCCGATGGCCTCGTGCAGCATCACGCCGGGCCAGCCCGGGCCGAGCACCACGTCCATCTCGCCGGCCGGCGCCGGCACCGCTTCGAGATTGATCAGCGCGCGGCGCAGCGCGGTATCGACGGTCTCCTGCCAGGCATCGGTGGCGATGAAGCGGTCGTAACCTTCGCGGCCGCCATAGCCGGCGCTGCCGCTCTCCTGGCGATCGCCGTCGCCGACCACGACCGAGACATTGACGCGCACCAAGGGCCGCACGTCGCGATAGGTCTCGCCGTCGCTGCGCAAAATCTCGACCGCCTGCCAGGTCGCCGCGAGACTCGCCGAGACCTGGCGCACCCGCGGATCCTTGGCGCGCGCATAGGCGTCGATGGTTTCCAGAAGCCGCGCCTTGGTCTCGAAGCCCGGACTGCCAAGCGGATTGTCCTCGCCGTAAAGCTTGACGTTGCTGCGCGGCGGCGGCGCCGCGTAGTGGCCGGAATAGCCGCCCTTGACCGCGCGCACCGCGTCGGCGGCCCGCTCGATCGCCGCCTCCGACACGTCGGACGCATGGGCATAGCCGACCGCCTCGTCCTTCACGGCACGCAGGCCAAAACCCTGGGAGGTGTCGTAGGTCGCCTGCTTCAGCCGGCCGTTATCAAACGCCAAAATCTCGGCCTGGCGATATTCGAGAAACAATTCGCCGTCGTCGGCGCCGTCGAGGCCGCGGGAGACGATTTTGGCCAGACGCGGCCGGTCGAGGCCTGAGCGATCGACGAGGGAGGTGGTTGTAGGGGCCATATTTATGTTCTCATTGCGTGTAGCGTTTCTGCCAAGATAGTCTTTCGGACTCAATCCTGCGAGGGGATGCTGCGTAGCGCAGCGATCACTTTCATGGCGCCCGGGAAAGACGGCAAATATGACTTCTTCGTAAGCCGCCGCGGCTCAGCCGCGACGGTGGCGCAGGAGGTCGCGGATGTGCTGGAGAGCGCCGGCTATTCGTCCTTCAGCCAGGACTACGATATCGGGCACGGCGCCAATTTCGTCGCCGAAATTCACAAGGCATTGAAGGGCTGTCAGCATTTCATTGCGTTGCTGACTCACGATTACGATGAGGCGCCATACACGCAGGCGGAGTGGACGAATTTCTACAAGGCTGCAGTTGAATCGAACGGTGCGCGCCGCTTTATTGTTATCCGAGTCGAACCGTGCGACCCGCCAGGCCTCTTGGCCGGTATCGTGTTCGCAGACCTCGTTGGAGTTCACGAAGCCCACGAGCGCCGCAAACGTATCCTCGCCGCAGCCGGGGGGCGCTCGATTGCTGGACCCGCCGGCACGCGCTTGTTCGAAAACGTACCGCCGCGGGACCTCAATTTTACCGGTCGCGACGAAAGGCTCGCCGAGTTGCATTCGTTGTTGATGGACGTCGAGAAGCCGGCGGCAATTACTCAAGCGGCAATTCACGGGCTCGGCGGCATTGGGAAGACCACGCTCGCAATCGAATATGTGCATCGCTATGCCGGTGCCTACAGTGGAGTGTGGTGGGCGAACGCGGAACAGCGCTCCGTACTCATCGCTAGCCTAGCGGCACTTGCCGGCCGACTCGATCGTCGGCTGGTTGAGGAGCCCGAGCAAGACAAAGCGGCACGTTTTGCGATTGCGCGTCTCGCCGAGCGGACCGGATTGCCGATCCTCTTGGTCTATGACAACGTCGAGAATCCGCAGACCTTGGATGGGCTCGTGCCATCTGGCGGAGCGCGCGTGTTGGTGACGACGCGCTGGACCGACTGGGGCGGTCGCGCCGCTGAGCTAAAGCTCGAAGTCCTGCCGCCATCGAAAGCTGCGGAGTTCTTACAGAAACGCGCAGCGCGCACCGATCAACTTGGCGCGGCACGACTCGCCTCGGCTCTTGGCAACCTTCCACTCGCGCTTGATCATGCCGGCGCCTATTGCAAGCTAACCGGCACGTCGTTCGACGGCTATCGCGGTAAAATCGATGCACTGATCGCCAAGGCACCAAAGGGTGCGACTCACCTCGATGTTTTTGCAACGTTCAGTCTCGCCATCGAGAAAGCCTCAAGCGAATGCCATACTGCCGAACTGCTACTTGGGTTCTTCGCCTATCTGGCGTCTGAGAACATCCCACTCGATCTTGTCACCGATGAGATCGTTCCTGCGGCTGACTTGCCCGAGGCGCTGGCAGCCCTCGCTTCAGTGTCGTTGATCGAGCATATAACGGTTGACCACGGCGCACCGGCGGTGACCCTGCACCGGCTCGTCCAGTCGGCGATGCGCGCGCGGCTCGCGGAGCGCGATGAGGCCACAACTGCGATCGCACGCGCAACACAAAGGCTTGAGGATGCGTTCCCTACGGATGGCTACAGCGAGCCGAAAAGCTGGTCGCGCTGCGCCATGTTGCTTCCTCATGTACTAGTATTGCGCGAGCAAAAGCTTTGGGACAGAGATTCGAATCGTGCGGCGATGTTTCTCCTCGGTTCTGTCGCGGGCTATCTGCTCGGGCGGGCAATGTACAATGGTGCCGAATCGTTGGCGCGGGAGGTCCTGGAAATTAGTGAGAAAATGCTCGGTCGGGAGCATACAAATTTCGCTACCCACCTCACTTTGCTCGCGCTTGCTCTGAAGGAGATGGACCGTCGGGCAGAGGCGGAGGCACTCCTTCGCGAGGCTCTCGCGATCGATGAAAAAAAACTCGGACGCCAGCATCATCTGACTGCGATTGATCTCACTAACCTCGCAAGCCTGTTTCGCGACGCTGGCCGCTATACTGAGGCCGAGCCGCTCCTTCGCGAGGCATTAGCGATCGACGAGAAAATATTCGGGCGCGAGCATCTTGCGGTTGCTATTAAGCTTTCCAACCTGGCGAACCTGCTTAGTGCCACTGGCCGTTATCCAGAGTCCGAGCTCCTGCTCCGCGAGGCGCTGGCGATAGATCAAAAAATGCGCGGCCTCGATCATGCCTACACGGCCATCGACCAGTGGAGCCTCGCCCAACTCTGCCTCGTCGCCAACCGCACAGCCGAAGCGCTGCCGTACGCTGAGGCGGCTTTGGCGGTTTTGGAGCAGTCGTTAGGTGCCGAGCATCCCAGCACGAAAGGCTGCGCCCATACTTACGCTGCCGTGCTCGCCGCCCTGGACCGCACCGCCGAGGCCGCAGCGCTAAGAGCAAAATACAGTCTCGACGAGGCGCCAGCATCAGGCCCTGCTGCGCCCCCGACGGTGGCAGGTTAATCAGCAAGTCTCTCCCCCAACCTCCGAAACCAGCGCGAATGTTCACTCGTGCCTGGCAATCCCCGCCTTCTCGATGACCGCGCCCCATTTGGCGATGTCGGCCTGCATCCGCGCCGTCATGTCGTCGGGCGTGCTCCAGCGCATCGCCATGCCCATCTGGTTCGACTTGCTCTGCACGTCGGGGCCGGGAATGACGTCTTTCATGGCGGCGTTGAGCGTTGCAATAACCGGCTTTGGCGTGGCGGCCGGCGCCGAGAGCCCGTTCCAGCTGGCGACATCGTAGTCCTTGATGCCGCTCTCCATCACGGTCGGCACGTCGGGCAGATAGGCCGTGCGCTTTAAGCCGGTCGATGCCAAAGCCAGGATCTTGTGGTCGGCGAGCAGGCCGCTGATCGCGGCGTAGAATTCGAACGCCACGTCGATGTCGCCGCGCATCACCGCGCCGGCCATATCGGGCGAGGTGCGAAACGGCACGATCGCCGCCTTGATGCCGGCGGTGCTGGTGAACAGTTCGGCGGCGAGGTTTTGCGTCGAGCCCGGATTGATGGTGCCGATATTGAGCTTGCCGGGATTGGCCTTGGCCGCCGCGATGACGTCGGCGAGCGATTTCAGCGGCGAACCGCCGCGGGTGACGATCAGCAGGTCGAAGAACGCGGCGGTCGAGATCGAGGCGAAATCGGTGAGGATGTTGTAGGGCAGCGACTTGAACAGCGCGACCGCGATGGCGTTGTTGTTGCCGGTCATCAACAGCGTGTAGCCGTCGGGCGCCGCGGCGGCGCCGGCCTGGGCGGCGACGATGCCGGCGGCGCCGGGGCGGTTTTCGATGACGAATTGCTGCTTCAGCCGATTGCTCAACTGGTCGCCGAGGATGCGCATGCCGACATCGGCGACGCCGCCGGCGCCGTAAGGCACGAGCAGCGTCACTGGGCGATTGGGATAAGCCGCCTCGGCAAGCGCGGCCGATGCCGCCGCACACATTGCGGCGAACAGCATTCCGGTAACGACTTTGCAGCCTGCATTCACGAGTGTCCCCCTTGGTGGGGTGGGCAAAGGCGCGCAGCGCCGTGCCCACGCGGTTCGACAGCGTGGCTTCGCGGAGCCTGTCATCGGGCCGGCCACTTCGGGCCGGACCCGTTGGCTCAGCCCACCCTACAAAGCATTACGGCAGCTTGTCGTAGCCCTCGCCGAAACCTTTCAGGCTCATGGGAAAGCCGATGCCTTCCTCGGGCGTCTGGAAGATGATGAAGGTCGAGGTCTGGCCGTTGCGCAATTTGTTGATCAGGTTGTCGTCCATGACCACTTCGGCGATGCAGCCGTTGGGCAGGCAGCGCACGAAGCCGGCGCGGCCGACGTCGTTGTTGTCGATTTTCAGCCCGAGCCCCGAGGGGATCAACACGCCAAGCGGCGCCACCACCCGCATCAGCCGGCTCTTCTGATCGCTGGTCTTGAGCACGATCACCACCAGGCCGAGATTGGGGCGGTCCTCCGCGGTCACGCTCTGCATCAGCGCGCACTGCTCGTTCTGGGCGCCGGGCGGCGTCTCGCAGCGGATCTGCCAGTCGCCGTGCACCGAGCGGACCGCGCCCTGGGCGGCGGCCTGCCTCGCCAATGGCAGCGCGGCCGCCAGCAGGACGGCGGCGCCGGCGAGCGCGGCGACCATTGGTCGCGCGGAAGTCTTGGGCCGCGCGCAAGTCTGCCGCGCCGAAGTCTGCCGCGCCGAAGTCTGCCGCGCCGAAGTCTGCCGCGCGGAAGTTTTGGGCCGCATCCGGCGTGCGACATCGAATATCGCCATAGTCGTGTTTCCCTCGACGAGCCGCCCCCGCTGGGCGTTCCGAATCATCAAGCCCGGTCGCTGGGCGAGCCTGCGTACATGGTGCGCCTGCGGTGTCAAGATTGACCCAAATCAAGCCATTGTGGCCACGAAAAGGTGGCTGAGGTTCCCCGCCGGACACGCCGGAAAGCGGCTACGCACAGCGCTTATCCAGACCCCGTCACGCGCGGTTAAGAGTGCATTGCAGCAGAGCCGGATTTGTGGTTTGAGGGGCTGGGATTTCCCCATCCCGCCGATGCCTGCCAACCAGAACCGTGGCGCAAGCCCCGCCGGACGCAGGCGGCGTCATACTGTTGCGGTCCGCGCTTAAGACTACGCTGCTCGCCGGCAGTCATGACCAAGATCAGAAACAGGGAGCAGAGAGACAGATGAAGGTGTTGTCACGCTTGACCGCCGCCGCGGTGGCTGCCCTGTTCGCCAGCGCCGGCTCAGCCTTTGCCGGCCTCGGCAAGCCGACGCCCTGGCAGCTCGGCCTGCAGGATGCCGCCTCCCCGGTCATGGCCGACATCATCAGCTTCCATAATTTCGTGCTCTGGATCGTCACCGCGATCACCGTCTTCGTGCTCGCGCTGCTGGTGATCATTATTTTCCGCTTCAATGCGCGCGCCAATCCGACGCCGTCGCGCACCACCCACAACACGCTGCTCGAAGTAGCCTGGACCATCGTGCCGGTCATCATCCTGGTGCTGATCGCGATCCCGTCGTTCCGGCTGTTGTTCACCGAGCTCGACGTGCCGACGCCGGACCTCACCGTCAAGGCGACCGGCAAACAGTGGTACTGGAGCTACGCCTATCCGGATAACGGCAATTTCGAATTCGATTCGCTCCTCGTTGCCGAGAAGGACCTTAAGGCGGATCAGCCGCGCCTATTGACCGTCGACAACGAAATGGTGGTGCCGGTGAACAAGGTGGTGCACGTGCTGGTGACCGGCGCCGACGTCATTCATTCCTTCTCCGTGCCGTCATTCGGCATCAAGATCGACGCCGTGCCGGGCCGCATCAACGACACCTGGTTCAAGGCCACGATCCAAGGCACTTTCCACGGCCAATGCTCCGAACTGTGCGGCAAGGATCACGCCTTCATGCCGATCACGGTGCGGGTCACCGACGACAAGGACTTTGCCGCCTGGGCGGCGCAGGCGAAGCAGAAATACGCCGCCGGCGCGAGCGCTCCGCCGACGACAGTGGCGGCGGCCGGCCCGGCGGCGCAGCAATAATCAATGCAGTGCGCCGCTGACGGACGGCCGCTAACGTAAGGAACTGGCAATGGACACGATGGCACACGCGGCACACGGCGACCACAACGGGCACGCCATCCCGCACGGCTGGCGCCGCTATCTCTATTCGACGAACCACAAGGACATCGGCACGATGTACCTGATGTTCGCGCTGGTCGCCGGCCTGGTCGGCGGCACGCTGTCGATTCTGATCCGCGCCGAGCTGATGTATCCGGGCCTGCAGATCTTCCACGAGACGCACTACTTCAACGTGGTGGTGACCGCGCACGGCCTGATCATGATCTTCTTCATGGTCATGCCGGCGATGATCGGCGGCTTCGGCAATTGGATGATCCCGCTGATGATCGGCGCGCCCGACATGGCGTTCCCGCGCATGAACAACATCTCGTTCTGGCTGCTGCCGGCGTCGTTCGCGCTGTTGCTGTCGTCGATGTTCTTCGAAGGCGAGCCGGGCGCCAACGGCGTCGGTGCCGGCTGGACCATCTATGCGCCGCTATCGACCTACGGCCATCCCGGCCCGGCGATGGATTTCGCGATTCTTTCGCTGCATCTCGCCGGCGCGTCCTCGATCCTCGGCGCCATCAACTTCATCACCACGATCTTCAACATGCGCGCGCCCGGCATGACCATGCACAAAATGCCGCTGTTCGTATGGTCGCAGCTGGTCACGGTGTTTTTGTTGCTGCTGGCGCTGCCGGTCTTGGCCGGCGCCATCACCATGCTGCTGACCGATCGCAATTTCGGCACCACCTTCTTCGACCCGCAGGGCGGCGGCGATCCGCTGCTGTTCCAGCACCTGTTCTGGTTCTTCGGCCATCCGGAAGTCTACATTCTCATCCTGCCCGGCTTCGGCATGGTCAGCCAGATCGTGGCGACGTTCTCGAAGAAGCCGGTGTTCGGCTATCTCGGCATGGCCTATGCCATGGTGGCGATCGGCGGCATCGGCTTCGTGGTGTGGGCGCACCACATGTACACGGTCGGCATGTCGTCCACCGTGCAGGCCTACTTCATCGCCGCCACCATGGTGATCGCGGTGCCGACCGGCGTGAAGATCTTCTCCTGGATCGCCACCATGTGGGGCGGCTCGATCGAGTTCAAGACGCCGATGCTGTGGGCGGTGGGCTTCATCTTCCTGTTCACCCTCGGCGGCGTCACCGGCGTGGTGCTGGCCAATGCCGGCGTCGACCGCGTGCTGCAGGACACTTATTACGTCGTCGCCCACTTCCACTACGTGCTGTCGCTCGGCGCCGTGTTCGCCATCTTCGGCGGCTGGTACTACTGGTTCCCGAAGATGACCGGCTACATGTATTCCGAGTTCGTCGGCAAGCTGCACTTCTGGCTAACCTTCATCGGCGTCAACATCGTGTTCTTCCCGCAGCACTTCCTCGGACTCGCCGGGATGCCGCGCCGCATCGTCGATTATCCGGATGCCTTCGCCGACTGGAATTTCATCTCCTCGATCGGCTCGTACATTTCCGGCTTCGGCGTGCTGGTGTTCTTCTTCGGCATCATCCAGGCCTTCATCCGCAAGGAGCGCGCCGCCGCCAATCCCTGGGGGCCGGGCGCCACCACGCTGGAATGGACGCTGCCGTCGCCGCCGCCGTTCCACCAATTCGACACGCTGCCGCTGATCAAATGAGCGTCACGCTTGCACGCATAGAGCCCTCGATCGCCGGCGTCGGCGATTACATCGAGCTGATGAAGCCGCGGGTGATGTCGCTCGTGGTGTTCACGGCTTTTGTCGGGCTGTCGATCGCGCCGGGTCACGTGCATCCGGTGATCGCGGCGACCGCGCTGCTCTGCATCGCGGTCGGCGCCGGCGCCGCCGGCGCGCTCAATATGTGGTACGACGCCGACATCGACGCGTGCATGGCGCGCACCGCCGGCCGGCCGATCCCGCAAGGCCGCGTCACGCCCGGCGAGGCGGCGGGCTTCGGGCTGACGCTCGCGGCATTCGCCATCGTCACGCTGGGGCTATTGGTGAACTGGGTCGCGGCTTCGCTGCTCGCCTTCACCATCGCGTTCTATGTCGTGATCTACACGATGTGGCTCAAGCGCTCGACGCCGCAGAACATCGTCATCGGCGGCGCCGCGGGCGCGCTGCCGCCGATCATCGGCTGGGCGGCGGTGACCGGCGGCGTTGCCGTCGAGCCGATCGTGCTGTTCCTCATCATCTTCTTCTGGACGCCGCCGCATTTCTGGGCGCTGTCGCTGTACCGCGCCGAGGACTATGCGCGCGCCGGCATTCCGATGCTGCCGGTGGTCGCCGGCGAAGCGGAAACCCGGCGCCAGATCGTGCGCTATACGCTGATCCTGGCGCCGCTCGGCGTCGCGCCATGGCTGCTCGGCTATGCCGGAGTGTTCTACGGCATCGCTTCCATCGCGACCGGCGCCGCCATGATCGCGCTGGCGCTGCGCGTGCGCGCCGAGCGGCAAGGCTACGCCGCCAGCAAGCAGATGTTCGCTTTTTCGATCCTCTATCTGTTTCTGCTGTTTGCCGCGCTATTGGCCGATCGGCTGTGGGGAGGGCTCGCCGCTCAGGCGGTCAGCCACTTCGCGGCATGACGATTGCGAACGAAGCCATGGATGAGGCACCGAAAGTGGAGACCGGCATCAGGCTCACCGAGCAGCAGCTGCGCGCGCGCCGGTCGCGCTCGATCGCCATTGCGCTCGCGCTTGGCGCCTTCGTCGTGGTGATTTTCCTGGTGACGCTGGTGAAGCTTGGCGGCAACGTCCTGACCCGGCCGATGTAGGCGACGACATGCAGGAACCGACCAACCAACAACGCCAAAGGCCTGCCAGCCGGCGCGATTTCCTGGTCGCGTTCACTTGCGGCGGCGTGGTGGCGTTGATGGTCGGCGCGTCGTTTGCCGCGGTGCCGTTCTACAACTGGTTCTGCCGCACCACCGGTTACGCCGGCACCACCCAGCGCGCCGAAGCCGCGCCGGCGCAGACCGATGCACGCACGATCACGGTCTACTTCGATTCCAATATCGCGGCCGGACTGCCGTGGTCGTTCGAGCCGGAGCGCCGCACCATCGACGTCAAGCTCGGCGAGGTGGTGACCGTCTATTACAAGGTGACCAACGAAGCCGCGCGCGTGACCACCGGCCAGGCCGCCTACAACGTCAATCCGCCGACCACCGGCATCTATTTCGAGAAGATCAACTGCTTCTGCTTCACCGAGCAGACGCTGAAGGCCGGCGAGAAGCGCGACATGGCGGTGGTCTTCTATGTCGATCCCAAGCTCGCCAACGATTCCGAGCAGGACGGCACCAAAATGATCACGCTCTCCTACACCTTCTATCCGGCCAAGGAGCCGGAACAGCCGGTGGCGGTGAGCGTCCCGCAACCCTCCGCCGCAAGCGGAGGCGGATAGGCCGCGTCGGCCGCATCCGATGACAACGATGACAGCGGCGCAGCCGATCGTTACGGTCGCGCCAAAGTGGAGATGAAGACGATGGCTGACGCTGCCCACGCCAAACCGCACCACGATTACCACCTGGTCAATCCCAGTCCGTGGCCGGCGTGGGGCGCGAGCGGGGCGTTCCTCACCGCCGTTGGCGGCATCCTGTGGATGCACCATTCGGCTCCCTATGCACCGATCATCTTCGGTCTCGGCGTCATCGTCATCGGCTACACCATGTTCAGCTGGTGGCGGGACGTGATCTACGAAGCCGAGGTCGAGCACGATCACACCCGCGTGGTGCAGATCTCGCACCGCTACGGCATGATCCTGTTCATCGCCTCGGAGGTGATGTTCTTCGTCGCCTGGTTCTGGGCCTATTTCAACACCGCGCTGTTCCCGAACGAAGTGCAGGACGTGGCGCGCATCGCCTTTACCGGAGGCGTCTGGCCGCCCAAGGGCATCGAGACCTTCGATCCCTGGCATTTCCCGCTGCTCAACACGCTGATCCTGCTGACCTCGGGCACCACGGTGACCTGGGCGCATCACGCGCTGTTGGAGAACAACCGCAAGGGCCTGATCTGGGGTCTCGTGCTCACCATCGCGCTTGGTCTCACTTTCACCTGCGTGCAGGCCTGGGAATATGCCCACGCCGCGTTCCATTTTTCCGGCAACATGTACGGCGCCGCGTTCTTCATGGCGACCGGCTTCCACGGCGCGCACGTCATCATCGGCTCGACGTTCCTGATCGTGTGCCTGTTCCGCGCCATCGCCGGCCAGTTCACGCCGACCCAGCATCTCGGCTTCGAGTTCTGCGCCTGGTACTGGCACTTCGTCGACGTGGTGTGGCTGTTCCTGTTCGCCTGCATCTATGTGTGGGGCGGCGGCGCCGCGGCGGGATAGCGCGAGCGCGCACTATACGTTTCCCGGATGCGGTGCACCGCTGATCCGGGATCGCTCCGGGCTCGGCGTCTGTAACGATCCCGGGTCTGCAGCGCACCACCATAGCGCGCCCAGACGCGCGTGAACGCGCTTATGGTGCTGCGCTGCGCCCGGGAAACACGAATGAGCCAACCGATCGAAACACTCTCCGGATCGATCCGCGCCGGCTTGGCATGCGCCTGCCCGCGCTGCGGCCGGGGCAAACTGTTCCAGGGATTTTTGACCTTGCGGCCGCGCTGCGAGGCGTGCGGGCTGGACTATGGCTTCGCCGATGCCGGCGACGGGCCGGCGGTGTTCATCATGTTTCTTGCCGGCTTCATCGTGGTCGGCTCGGCCTTGATCGTCGAGGTGCTGTATCACCCGCCGTACTGGGTCCACGCCGTGCTGTGGCTGCCGTTGATCGTCATCGTCACGCTCGGGCCGTTGCGGCCGATGAAGGGTTTGATGATCGCGCTGCAGTACCATCACAAAGCCGAAGAAGGCCGCTTCGGAGGCGAGCCTTGAGCGCGCCGCCGCCGCCGGCGCCGCCGGCGCCGCAGACGCGCTCGTGGCTCGGCCTGCTGCTCCCTGCTCTCTTCGCATTCATCGTCCTGATCGGGCTCGGCACCTGGCAGGTCGAGCGCAAGGCCTGGAAGGAAGCGCTGATCGCGTCGCTGACCGAGCGGCTCGCCGCGCCGCCGCAGGCGCTGCCCGCGCCGGCGACGTGGCCGAAACTCGATCCGGCAGACGACGAATACCGCCGCGTCAAATTCACAGCGCTTTTCGACAACGCCGCGGAAGCTTTGGTCTATGGCGCGGCGTCCGCCTTCCGCCCGGACGTCTCCGGTCCGGGCTATTGGGTGTTCACGCCGGCGCGGCTCAGCGACGGCGGCATCGTCATGGTCAACCGCGGTTTTGTGCCGGAAGGCCGCAAAGACCCGAAATCGCGCGCCGCGGGGGAGATTTCGGGACCGGTCGCGATCACCGGCGCGCTGCGCTGGCCCGACACCCGGCACTGGTTCACGCCGGCCGACGATGCCGCGCATAATCTCTGGTTCAACCGCGACCCGCAGGCGATCGCCGCCGCCAAGGGGCTCGGTGCCGTAGCGCCGTTCTTCGTCGAAATGGAAGCACCGGCGCCGCCCGGCGGCCTGCCGAGCCCCGGCAAGATCGTGGTCAACCTGCCCAACAACCACCTGCAATATGCGATCACCTGGTACGGGCTCGCCGCGGCGCTGGTCGGCGTATTCGTGATCTTCGCACGCTCGTCATTCCGGGGCGCGGGCAAAGCCCGCGAGCCCGGAATCCATAGCCACAGACCGCCAGGTTCCTGAAAGTACTAGCCATTATTGAGCGGCGGTGGCTATGGATTCCGGGCTCCTCGCTACGCTCGGCCCCGGAATGACGGCCCCTTCGCGTTCCTTGTGAAGGCAGCGGCTTTGCTATTACTGTGCCCTGTATTCGGGCCCGGTGGCATGGCGCCTTCCGGCCAAAACAGCGCGCAGAATCAATAGGTTAATGCAACACGTCTCGACCAGGGGCGAGGCCCCGCCGCTCGGCTTTGCCGAGGCCATGCTCGCGGGCCTGGCCCGCGATGGCGGCCTTTACGTGCCCGAAACCTGGCCGCCGCTCGAGGCAGGGACCATCGCCGCCTTCGCCGGCCGCCCCTATGCCGAAGTCGCCACCGACATCATTGCGCGCTTTGTCGGCGATTCCATCGCCGAGGCCGACCTCGCCCGCATGGTGCGCGAGGCTTACGGCACGTTCCGCCATCCCGCGGTGGCGCCGATCACGCAGCTCGGCGCGAACACGTTCGCGCTCGAACTGTTTCACGGCCCGACGCTTGCGTTCAAGGATCTGGCCATGCAGCTCCTGGCGCGGCTGATGGATCGGGTGCTGGCCGGGCGCGGCGAGCGCCGCACCATCGTGGTGGCGACCTCGGGCGATACCGGCGGCGCCGCGGTCGAGGCGTTCCGCGGCCGAAGCCAAGTCGATCTCGTCGTGTTGTTTCCGCAAGGCCGCATCTCCGACGTGCAGCGGCGCATGATGACGACGGCGGCGGCCGACAACATCAACGCCATCGCCATCGACGGCACGTTCGACGATTGCCAGGCGATCGTGAAAGGCCTGTTCAACCATCACGCCTTCGCCGACCGGGTGCGGCTCTCCGGCGTCAATTCGATCAACTGGGCGCGCATCGTGGCGCAGACGGTCTATTATTTTACCGCCGCGGTGGCGCTCGGCGCGCCGCATCGCAAAGTGGCGTTCACCGTGCCGACCGGCAATTTCGGCGACATCTATGCCGGCTATGTGGCGCAGCGGATGGGCCTGCCGATCGACCGGCTGGTGATCGCCACCAATGTCAACGACATTTTGGCGCGCACGCTGGCGACCGGAACCTACGAATTGCGCGACGTGGTGGCGACGAGTTCGCCGTCCATGGACATCCAGGTGTCGTCGAATTTCGAGCGGCTGTTGTTCGACGCCTATGGCCGCAACGGCTCGGCGATCCGGGCGCTGATGGGCTCGCTGGCGCAATCGCGGCGCTTCACTTTGTCGGCTCAGGCGCTTTCGCAAATCCGCGCGCAATTCGCCGCCGGCCGCGCCGACGAGGACGAGGTCGCCGCCACGATCCGCACCGTCAAGCGCGAGACCGGCCATTTCGTCGACCCGCATACCGCGGTCGGCATTGCGGTCGCCGAGAAAGAGCCGCGCGACCCGGCGGTGCCGATGGTGGTGCTGTCGACCGCGCACGCAGCCAAATTCCCCGATGCGGTCGCGGCGGCCTGCGGGGTGCGGCCGCAGCTGCCGGAATGGCTTTCCGATCTCGATAAACGGCCGGAGCGCGTCACCGTGCTGCCGGTGGATCAGTCCGCGGTCGAGCGTTTCGTCCTCAAGACGAGCCGCGCCGCGCAGGAAGGAGCGGCAGCATGAGCGTCGAGGTCACGACCTTGAAATCCGGCATCACCGTGGTGACCGACACGATGCCGCATCTCGAGACCGCCTCGCTCGGCGTCTGGGTCGCCTCCGGCAGCCGCGACGAGCGGCGCGACGAGCACGGCATCTCGCATCTGCTCGAGCACATGGCGTTCAAGGGCACGCGGCGGCGCAGCGCGCGCCAGATCGCCGAAGAGATCGAGGCGGTCGGCGGCGATCTCAATGCGGCGACCAGCGCCGAGACCACGGCCTATTACGCGCGCATGCTCAAGGCCGACGTGCCGCTGGCGCTGGACGTGCTCGCCGACATCCTGTCCGACCCCACCTTCGACCGCGAGGAGCTCATCCGCGAGCAGAGCGTCATCGTCCAGGAGATCGGCGCCGTCGCCGACACGCCGGACGATCTGATTTTCGAGCATTTGAACGCCCTCGCCTTCCCGGACCAGCCGATCGGCCGCTCTATCCTCGGCACGCCCAAGACGGTGCGGTCGTTCGACGGCGGCAAGCTGCGCGACTATCTGGCGCGGCACTATCGCGCGCCCGACATCGTGGTGGCCGCCGCCGGCGCGGTCGATCACGCCGCCGTGGTCGCCGACGTCGAGCAGCGCTTTGCCGGCTTTGACGGGCCGGCGAGCCCGCTGGCGGAGCCGGCCCGGTTCGGCGGCGGCAGCCATGTCGAGAAGCGCGAGCTCGAACAGGTCCATATCGCCATGGCGCTGCCCGGCGTCGCGGTGACCGATGACTCGCTGTACAGCCTGCAGGTGTTCACCAACGTCCTCGGCGGCGGAATGTCGTCGCGGCTGTTCCAGGAAGCGCGCGAGCGGCGCGGCCTGTGCTATTCGATCTATTCCTTCCACATGCCGTATACCGACACCGGCATGTTCGGTCTCTATGCCGGCACCGACGCCGCCGACACCTCGGAGCTGATGCGCGTCATCGTCGGCGAGATCGCCGGCACCGCCGACACCATCTCCGAGCCGGAGGTCGCGCGCGCCAAGGCGCAGATGAAGGCCGGCCTGTTGATGGCGCTGGAAAGCTCCGGCGCCCGCATCGAGCAGTTGGCGCGCCAGATGATCACCCGCGGCCGGCCGATGCCGGCCGACGAGCTGGTCGCAAAGGTCGACGCCGTCACGGTCGACAGCGCGCGCGCCGCGGGCCGTGCGCTGATCGCCCGCGGCAAGATGGCGACCGCGGTGCTTGGCCTGGGCTCCGGACTTGAAAGCGCCGCCGCAATCGCGGAAAGTCTGACGCGCCGGGCCGCGTGACGACGCATTATCGCTTCAGCCGCAATGGCTTTCTTCCGCACCATCAATTTCAGCGAACCGCTGCCGTCGATCGCCGGCGACGGCGTCGTGCTGCGCACGCCGCAAATGACCGACTTCGCCGAATGGGCGGCGCTGCGCGAGACGAGCCGCGATTTCCTCACGCCGTGGGAGCCGACCTGGCCGGCCGACGATCTCACCCGCAGCGCGTTCCGCCGCCGCATCCGGCGCTACAGCGAGGACCTGCGCACCGACCAGGGCTACGCCTTCCTCATCATCCGCCGCTCCGACGACGCGCTGGTCGGCGGGTTGACCTTGGCCAATATCCGGCGCGGCGTCGCCCAGGCCGGCAGCCTCGGCTATTGGATGGGCCTGCCCTATGCGCGCCAAGGCTATATGACCGCTGCGGTGCGCGCCGTCATCCCCTTTGCCTTCGGCACGCTGCGGCTGCACCGCATCGAAGCCGCCTGCATCCCGACCAATCTCGGTTCGACCCGGCTTCTGGAAAACACCGGATTCCTGCGCGAGGGCTATGCGCGCGAATATCTGTGCATCAACGGCATCTGGCAGGATCATCTGCTCTATGCGCGGCTCAAGGACGGCCAAGTGTCTAACCACCGGTAGTGTCCTAATTTCCCTGTTTCCAGTAGTTAAGAGCCGTCCGGCCGCGTTCCGTAATCCGCCACTCGCCATTCACGAAATTCGCCAAACCCCTAGCTTGGCATTCTTGCCGTGCAGCCGATTGGGCAGGCGTTGCCCCCGGCAAGACGCTATGGCCTAAGGCCGTCGGGGCTGCACGGAAGGGCGAGTCAAAGCATTTTAGGAACGCGTACATCTCGCGTTTCATTGCGGGAGCGATAGGCCCTCGTTTCATGTCGAAGTCCGCTCTACCAGTTCCTCAAGCGACCATAGCCGGTCAACCACGCCCGCCGCCATCGCTGGCGTAACGCGCAAGGTCTTGTGCAGTCGGATCAGATTGTAGTGGGCAAAATGCAGGGCAACCGCCGCCTGCAAGTTTTCAAACTTCTTGCTGAAAGCGTTGGTTAGCCGGGTAAATCGGCGCATGCTCATTCGCATCGTCAAATTCTGACGCTCGATATGGCTTGTCGAAATGTGGGCTTGTTCAGGACTGCCCGCGATCACTGTGCGCGCCGCGCCTGTCACGCGCGGAGGGCCATACCGGCCGGGTCCGATCGGTTCGGCATCGTAAAATTTAACAATCTGCCCGTAGTCCACATGGTCGCCAAACGCCTGTTCAACGGCGGCGATATAAGCGCCAAGCGCATCGGACGAAATCTGAACGCGGTTGCTTAGCCGCTCGGAAAGATCGGCCATGAAGGCGATAGCCGTCTCGCGCGTGCGCTTGCCGATCCGATAGGCCGGGACCAGCTTGGTTTCCGGGTCAATCGCCACAAATGTCCACTGGTCGCCGATCTTGCTCCGGTCGGTGAACTTGGGGATATGCGCCTGCTTGATCCGGCAGAACGTCCAAATTTCGTCGCACTGAATGCGGCGGCAGTCGAGATTGCGCATCTGGTCATTGGCGAGCGCAGCGCAGCCAGTCCCGACCTCGACCATAAGCCGCATGATCGTATCCCGGTGAGTATCGGTCATCCGTTCGGTTGAGCGGATCGAATTGCCCTCAACCAAGCAATTGATGATCTGGGTACGGCGGGCGAGCGGGGTTCGGTTCATGACACTTTCCTAAATCGACTGTATGCAGTATAGTTGACAAGCCACCCCTTGTCAACTAGAGTGCATACATGAATTTCAAAGAAGCTACTGACGGCCTGTTCGACCGAATCAGCCATGAAGATTTGGCAGAGGCATTAGGCAGTTCCGTGGCCTCTGTTCGACAAGCACGCCTCAATCGGAAGGCGAACGCCTATAGGGAGCCGCCTCCCAATTGGGAGAAGGCCGTCCTTCACCTGTTAGAACAGCGGATTAGTCGATACCGGAAGCTCGCTGACCGCCTCATTGCCCATTCCGCCAGTGGAAAGAGTGGATAAAACGGGGATAAAAGTCCCGGAGGGCTAGGTTGACAAGGTTTTGGTATTACACAAGAAATTCTGATGGGCGATTCGGGAACGTGGCAATTCTGATATAAGGGGGATAAAAGAAATCTCGGGGATAACCTATGGCGACCAGCGATCCCAAAGCCCTTTTGCGACGGCTTCTCCAAGAGCCGCATGAGGGTACGTGGCTGGAATTTAAACATAACAATTGTGATCCCGGCCTGATAGGCCGCACTATTTCCGCGTGTGCGAATGCTGCCATGCTTGCGGATAGGGATCGAGCGTTCATTGTTTGGGGGATTGAAAACGGAACCAAGCAACGGCTTGGCACTACGGTAAAACTAAACAGCCTGAAAAAGGGCAACGAGAATTTATCGAATTGGTTGAACCGAAAACTTAATCCGCGCCTAATGTTGGAATCATTGGACTTCGCGGATCAGGATAAGCAGTTCGCTATTCTCACAATTGAGCCGACCTATGATCGGCCGGTGAAGTTTGATGGTATTGAGTACATTCGCGTTGGCGAGCACATTAAGAGTTTGGAGGATTTTGCAGAGCATGAACGGGCATTATGGCTCGCCACTGGAAGACGAAAGTTTGAAGATGCGGTAGCTGCACCACATCAATCTCCAGAGGAAGTTTTGCAGAAATTGAACTGCGAGACTTATTATCGATTGAAGGGAGAGGACACACCCAAAAATCCTACAGAAATGACCCGTCGGTTTGTCCAGATTGGTTGCATAAAGGATGACATGGAGGGAGGCTATGACATTTTAAATCTTGGTGCATTGCTTTTCGCGAACGACATCGAACAATTTCCATCGATTGCTACCAAGTCGGTAAGGGTCATAAAGTATTCCGGCAAAGACAAGAGTAAATCTGAGGGCGAGATCGAAGGAAAGAAGGGATATGCGGTCGGTTTCAGGGGGATGCTCAAATACATCATTGACAGGTTGCCAAAGGAAGAGAAATTTGAAGGTGGCGTCAGAAAGACAGTTTCCAAATATTCTGAGATCGCAATTCGCGAAATCGTCGCGAACGCACTAATCCATCAAGATTTTACGGTCTCCGGCGCTGGTCCGATTATTGAGATTTATCAAGATAGAGTCGAGGTGACCAATCCCGGAAATTCGCTCATTGAAGTAGATCGAATTATCGACGAGCGACAGTCTAGAAATAGGAAATTTGCCGAAGCAATGCGGGAAATCGGTTTATGTGAGGAGCGAGGCGGAGGAATCGATAAAGCCATCATAGACATTGAAGAAAGATCATTGCCAGCGCCTGAGTTTTTTGCTTCTGAAAAGGCGATGCGTGTCATGATATTCGGGCCAAAGAAATTTAATGAGCTATCCAAAGCGGACAAAACTTGGAGCTGCTTTTGCCACTGCGTCGTACGGTGGATACGGCACGACTATATGAGCAACACATCGCTTCGCGAGAGATTCTCTCTTCAAGACGACGATTATCAAGCAGCATCTGCCGTAATTTCAGATGCGAGAAAAGCCGGACGAATTATTCCCGCCGATCCTGCTCAGGGTAGAAAGAACGCACGATATGTTCCCTATTGGGAGGGCGTTCCTAGTGAATGATCCTGAGCCTGACCTAAAACGCGCCTTAGAAGACATGCACCACTGCAAGGCTCGCCTAGTCCAATCCGTGCCTGTCAGGGAACGCCACGGCGACGCGACGGTGTGGGAAGGCGTCGTCCACGTATTCGACCTCACCGGCCATCCCAAGGCGACTAGAGCCTATGCCTGGTCATCGCCGGTTGAGGGCAGTGATAAGCGGCGGTTCTTTGCAGTGCTGCATTTGCCGCCGGTTACGTCGCCAGTAGAGGCCGTGCGGGCGGCTATCGTGGCGGAACACGGAGGGCGGCAATGACACCCACAGCAAAAGTGCTGTTGATTCTGGTTGGCGCAATTGCCGTCATTTTTGCTTGGATAATGAGGTTTGACACCAAGCCAACCGCAGTCATCGCTTCTGGGGCGATTGTCACAGATAGGTGGACCGGCCACGTGTATAGCTGCGTTGCCGGGAGCCCTTGCAGACAGCTCTTTCCGTCAAATTAGGACACTACCTAACCACCAAGTGTCTTGACCGGACCTTCTTGGTCTTAACCAAACCTCCTGGCCTTCCCCGGAGGGAACGCAGGCGCCTTGGGATGGCCACGGTTCGTTTGCTATAAGGTTTGGGGCATCGCGGTCGAAGCGATGAGTTGGGGGAATGCGGCGGAACACTCATTTCACTATGCCGGACGTGGTGCTGCGGAACCGTTGCGCCTCGATCGCGACGTTGTTGTTGCTGGCGCTGCTGGCGTCGGGTTGCTCGGGGACTGGTCTCTTCGGCACCACGCCGTCAGCCCCCGCGGCAGGCGCCCCGCCGGCGTCGAGCTCGCCGTCCTTTACGGACAAGATCTCGGGCTTCTTCTCGCGCTCGACGGCAACGTCCCAGCAGTCGGTCACCGGAACGACGCAGGAGATCGATTGCCCGCTGATCAATATCCGGCCGGGCGCTTCCACGCTGACCATCGGTGCCACCAGCAGCAGCGCCGGCGACGCCAACAGCACCAACAACGGCGCGATGGCGGTAAGATATCAGGGCACGTTCGTGCGCGCCGCGCGCGAATGCGCCCTGGTCGGCACCAACGTGGTGATGAAGGTCGGCGTCGAAGGCCGCATCATCATCGGACCGGCCGGCGGCCCGGGACAGGTCGACGTGCCGCTGCGCATCGCCGTGGTCGAGGAGACCGCCGCCCGCACCAAGCCGATCACGACCAAGCTCATTCGCATCCCGGTGACGGTGGCGTCCGCCGCCGAGAACCCGACCTTCACCCATATCGAGGAAGATCTCAGCTTCCCGATGCCGGCCAATCTGGACAATTACCTGGTCTATATCGGCTTCGATCCGATCGCCGCCGCGGCGCAGGATCATCCCAAGCCCGCCCCCAAGCCGAAGCCGAAGGCCAAGCCGACCGCGAAGACGGGGTAACGGATTTCGTTCACCAGCCGCGAATGTCGGTGATGGCGGCCTTCAACACCCGCATGTCGGCGATTACGGTGCGGGCGCCGGCAGTGACGAGGTCTTGGGCGAGCCGGCCGGGCATTTGACTGCCGCCGACGAACCCGATGGCCGTCATTTTCGCCGCGACCGCGGCGGCGACACCGGGCACCGAATCCTCGATCACGATGCAGGATGCCGGATCGACCTGCATTCGCGCCGCCGCGTAGCGGAACAGATCGGGCGCCGGCTTGCCGTGCGGCACGTCGCTTGCCGAGAACAAGCGATGCTCGAAGAAGCGCAGCAGGCCCGCGGCCTCGAGACCGGCGCGCAGCCGGTCATGCGGCGACGACGACGCCACGGCTTTCGGGCCGCGCACCCAGGTCAGCGCATGGGCGACATGGGGCAGCGCCCGCAGCCCGCTGCGGAACCGGCGCAAGGTTTCGGCCGCGACGCCGGACGCGAAATTCGGCGGCAGTTTTTTGCCGATCACCGCTTCGATCGACGCGTACACGTCCGCCGCGCGGCGGCCGTGATAGCGGCGCGCTAGCGTATCCGCGTTCACCGGAAACCCGGCGCGGGTCAGGGACTCGGCGAGGACCGCGCTTACGATCGGTTCGCTGTCTACGAGCACGCCATTGCAATCGAAGATGACCACGGGTCCCTCCGATGCGTCGGCCACGCCGGCTGGCCGCCGTTTCTAGCTTTTCAAATTATCGGCGTGACGATAGCGAACGGCGACAACGTGCAAAGGCCGTCGCCGTGCCGTGAAACATCTTATGCACAGAAATCGCGGTCAAACGCCGAGTTTTGCACGACCGCGTTTACGGCCGCCGGCGTCTCAGTTGAATTTTTTGCGGACGTCCTCGATGCCGCGCGCCAAAAGATCTTCGGCGATCTTGCCTTTGGCCGCGGCGGCGAGAATTTTCTCGGCGGCGGCGACGGCGGCATCGGCCGCGGCGGAGCGGACGTCGGCCACCGCCTGCGCCTCGGCCTGGGTGATCTTGGCCTCGGCCATCTTGGTGCGGCGGGCGACGAACTCTTCCATGCGCGTCTTGGCCTCGGCGGCGAGACGCTCGGCCTCGGCCTTGGCGCCGGCGATGATGGCCGCGGCTTCGCCTTCGGCCTCGCGCCCCTTGCGCTCGAACTCGGCGAGCAGCGCCTGGGCTTCCTCTCTGAGCCGGCGCGCCTCGTCGAGCTCGCTTTTGATGCGGCCCTGGCGCTGATCGAGCGCCGCGGCGATCTTGCGATGCACGCCGAGATAGAAAAGCAGCGCGATGAAAAGCAAGAAGGCGACGACGACCCAGTTTTCTGCTTCCTGCATGGGTTCCAGCATCGAAAACTCCTAGCGTGCCGCCTTGCCCAAGGCCGCGGCCACTTCTTCGGCAGCCGGCGCCTTGCCGATCAGGCGCTCGACGATGGCGGACGCGGTTTCCGCGGCAATGGCGCCGACATTACCCATGGCGGCGGTGCGCGTCGCGGCGATCGACCTCTCCGCGACCGCCAGGCGCTCGTGCAGCTCGGCTTCGAGCCGCTTGTTGGTCGCCTCGGCCGCGGCGGCCTGCCGCTCGCGGGTTTCGGCGGCGATCGCCTGCGCCCGCCCGCGCGCGTCGGCGAGCGCTTTCTCGTAAGCCGCGTGCGCGGCGTCGGACTGCACTTTCAGGCTTTCCGCGGCCTTGAGATCGTCGCCGATACGTTTGCTGCGCTCGGCGAAGATCGCGGCGATGCGCGGCAACGCCACTTTCGCCATCAGCACGTAGAGCAGCACGAAGCTCACCGCCAGCCAGGTCAGCTGCGACGGAAAGTGCTCCGCCTGGAACGGCGGAAACGCCGGATGCCCGGCGGGCACCTGGCTATGAGCGGCAGGCTCGGCCATGACGGCTTTGGTGTCTTACAGCCCGAACAGCAGCAACAGCGCGATCAGCAGCGAGAAGATGCCGAGCGCTTCCGTGATGGCGAAGCCGAAGATCAGGTTGCCGAACTGGCCCTGGGCGGCCGACGGATTGCGCAGCGCGGCGGCCAGGTAATTGCCGAAGATGATGCCGACGCCGACGCCGGCGCCGCCCATGCCGATGCAGGCGATGCCTGCGCCGATGTATTTTGCCGCGACCGGATCCATGACAAAGCTCCTTTTCGAGGTTGCAGCGGGCCGTCAGTGACCCGGGTGTATCGCATCGTTGAGATAGATGCAGGTGAGAATGGCGAAGACGTAGGCCTGCAGGAACGCCACCAGAAGCTCGAGCGCGGTCAACGCCACCACCATGGCGAACGGCAGCACCGCGCCAAACCAGCCGAGAACTCCGCCGCCAGCCAGCATGATGATGAAGCCGGCAAAAACCTGCAGCGTGATGTGGCCGGCCAGCATGTTGGCGAACAGACGAACGCTGTGCGAGACCGGGCGCGACAGGAACGACAGCACTTCGATGAGCACGATCGCCGGCAGGATCACTTTCGGCACGCCCTTGGGCACGAACAGGTTCAAAAAGTGCAGGCCGTTGCGCCAGAAACCGTAGCCGACGACGACCAGGAACACGGTCAGCGCCAAGGCCGCGGTGATGATGATCTGGCTGGTCACCGTGAAGGAATAGGGAATGAGCCCGATCAGATTGGCGAACAGCACGAACATGAACAGCGTGAATACGAACGGGAAGAATTTCATGCCTTCGGTGCCGGCCGAGCTGCGTACCGTGTTGGCGACGAATTCGTAGGACATTTCCGCGATCGATTGCAGCCGGCCGGGCACCACCGCGCGCGGCGCGCTGGCGCCGATCATCAGCGCCGAGACGCCGAACACGATGATCAGCATGAACAGCGCCGAATTGGTGAACGCGATCTCACGACCGGCCAAGGTCATCATCGGCACGATGTCGTGGATCGCAAACTGATGGATCGGATCGATTTTCATGATCTCGCCGCTGTCGCGCTAAAGCGCCATTCGCCTCTTCCTAGTCCTTGCCGCCATCCAAACCGCGGCTTGCCACGACGCCCGCCGAACGCATCACGTTGAGCACGCCGGCGGCAAAGCCGAGCAAGAGAAATACAATGAGCCCCCACGGCCCCACACCGAGCAAGCGATCGATGCCCCAGCCGAGGCCGGCACCGACCACCACGCCGGCAACGAGTTCGCTCGAGAGCCGGAAGCCCCGGGCGTAGCCGGATGCAGTCGCCGCGCGATTTTCAGAAGCGTCATTCGAGGGGTCTTCGGCACGCCGGCGTGCCAGACCTTCGCCGAGCCGCTGGAGCCTCGCGGAGAGTGCGGCCTCATCGGTGTGCGCCTTGCGGCCGTTGTCGCGCGCGTCGCTCATGATCTCGACACTCGCGGATTGGCGGCAATTGCTCGGCGCCCGCCCCTTGAAGCCGGGCGGACCATACTGACAGGGTAATCCCAAGTCAAGAAACCCAAAGCCTATCCTAACATATTGAATTTGTGACAGAAATGTCCGGTTTTCCAACGCCTGGAAGGGGCTGTTTTTGCGTTGCGAAGCGGCCAACCCTGGTCACCGCGCGCGGCCGTCGGCGCGGCCATCGTCCTCCCATAATGACTCCGTATCGACGACGTTCGCCGCTATTCTCTATCGAAACCACTCCCGGTCAGGAGATGATCATGTTCAGCAAGGCTTTTGCCCTCGCCATCGCCGCCGTCTGCCTGAGCACGCCGGTTTTTGCCGATGACGCGACGCCCGATACCAAGGGCGGGCGTTACACGCTCAACAAGGTCGCCGACGGCTTTGTCCGGCTCGACACCCAAACCGGCGAAGTCGCGATGTGCACGCAACGCGCCGTGGGCTGGGCGTGCCAGGCGGCGCCGGAAGATCGCGCCGCGTTCGAGAGCGAGATTACGCGGCTGCGCGGCGAGAATGCCGCGCTCAAGCAGGCCCTGCTGTCGCGCGGCCTACCGCTGCCGTCCGGCGTGACGCCGGAGCGCTCGCGCAACAACGACATCACCATCCGCTTGCCCGACGACGCCGACATCGATCGCGCCGTGGCCTATGTCAGCCGGTTGTGGAATCGCTTCGTCGACGCGGTGTCGCGGGCGCAAAAGCAGATGATGAACAAGAGCTGACGGCGCGGCTTTGCGCGAGCTCACCGCCATCCACAGCGCGCGCGTCGAGACCATCGCGCGAGCGGTGCTCGCGCTCGAAACCTCCGGCGAAGGCTTTTTCGAGATCACGGCCGAGGTCGCGCGCTTTCTGCAGACCATCAAGGCGCGCGACGGCGTGGCGCTGCTTTTTCTGCGCCATACCTCGGCCTCGCTGGTGATCCAGGAGAACGCCGACCCGGACGTGCAGACCGATCTCGTCACCGCGCTCAAACGGATGGCGCCGGCCGATGCCGGCTGGGTGCACGACGTCGAAGGGCCCGACGATATGCCGGCCCACATCAAGGCCATGGTCAACGGCGTGTCGCTGCATGTGCCGGTTACCGCCGGCAAGCTGGAGCTCGGCACCTGGCAAGGCATCTATGTGGCGGAGCACCGCGCGCGGCGGCACCGCCGCGAAGTGACGCTGCAATTTCTCGGTTGCTGCGGCGAATAATGAGCTGTGATCGCCGTCACATCATGCAATCCGCGCAACGCTGCAATGAGAGCGGCAGCGTGGCCGCACAGGTTCCGGACCAATAGCTCCTAACAGGCCGCGCGGGGGCAACCAAACGCGCGTCCGAGCGGGAGGCCCGAAGGGAGTTGGATCAGGCCGGGTTCGGCCTCGAAAGGTTGGCGCTTGGATCGCTTTGTTGGAATGGCCGTTTTCGCCAAAGTCGTCGAGTCCGCAAGCTTTGCCGCTGCGGCTCGGCATTTCGACATGTCACCCGCCATGGTGAGCAAGCATGTCCACACGCTCGAGGAGCGGCTCGGCGTACGCCTGCTCAACCGCACGACGCGCCGCGTCAGCGCCACCGAGGTCGGACAGAATTACTATGAGCGCTGCCTGCGCATCTTGAGCGAATTGGAAGACGCCGAGCGCGCCGCCGGCGACCTGCAGGCGGCGCCGCGCGGTCTGCTGCGGGTGACCACGTCGGTGTCGTTCGGCGCGCATCAGCTGGCGCCGGCGGTCGCCGATTATCTCGTCGCCTATCCCGACGTCTCGATCGACTTGAGCCGGCACGACAACTATGTCGACCTGGTCGAAGAGCGCATCGATCTGGCGATCCGGCTCGGCCAGCTTGCCGATTCCAGCCTGATCGCCAAAAAACTATATGCGGTCGAAATGGTGCTGTGCGCTTCGCCCGGCTATCTGGCGGCGAACGGCACGCCGCAAAAGCCGCGCGATCTCGCCAAGCATAATTGCCTGATCTACACCTATGCGGCGCCGCGGATGTGGACCTTTACCGACACGAACGGCAAGGCCGAGGTCATCCGCGTTTCCGGGCGGCTCCTGGCGAACGGCGGCGACGCGCTGCTGGCGCTGGCGCTCAAGGACGCAGGCATACTTCTCGGTCCGGACTATCTCGTCGCCGACGATCTCAACGCCGGACGACTGGTCCGTCTGCTGCCGGACTACAAGACCCAGGAGACGCCGGTCTACGCCGTCTATCCGCACAGCCATCATCTATCGGCGAAAACCAGGACGTTCATCAACTTTCTCGCGGCGCGATTTGCGCATCCGCCGCAGAGCAAACAAAACGGCCACGACGATGTCAGGGCTCTACATATGCCGCCCGATGTCGGCAACGTGACGGAGGCGATGCGATCCCCATCGGCGCCGGGCCATTAAACGGGAAACGAGGACGGGCCAGGCCCGCCCCCGTTTTCGTCGATGCTTCAGTCGCGCAGAATCATTTCGTTGTAACCGGTGCTGCCGCCGCCCGTCAGAGCCGGGCTGTTTGCGGCATCCGAGCCGGCTGCGAACGGAGCCGCGGCGTAGTCATAGAGGCCGCGCCCGGGGACGGCAGCGAACGCGTTGCGGCCGTTTTGGCGAACGGCAACCTTGCCGGCGTTGCTCGGCCTCACCGCAATCTCCTGGTTCTGCGGAGCGGCGGTCCAGGCAGGCTTGGTGCCCTCAGGCCCATAGGCGAACGGTAAATTGTTGCCGGTGCCGTCGCCTTTGGTGAACGACTGGGCGAAGGCCGGCGACGCGGCACTCATCACCGCCAGAACGGCAATAAGGGCAAGCTTTGATTTGTTGATCATGGAAACTCTCCTCGTTACGCAGCGACCGGCATGACGCCGCTACCGCTGTCGGCGAGGAGATGGGCCCGGGGCCGGTATTCTTAATCGGCGAACCGGCGAACAGACTATCAATGAACGGCGAATAATCGATCCAAGGGCTTGTGCCGATGGTTCGGCCGGTGGACCATCCACGCCGATCGGCCCTAAAATGGCGCACGCGGCCGGGCGGAAGGCGACATTGACCGAAGCGCAATTGCACCATCTCCTGATTGCCGACGATCATCCGCTGTTTCGCGGCGCGCTGCGCGAGGCGGTATCTGGCTTGTTCGGCCGCGCCGATATCGGCGAGGCCGGCACCTTCGAGGAGATCACCGAACAGCTCGAACGCGGCGGTGAGGTCGACCTGATCCTGCTCGATCTCAGCATGCCCGGCGTGCGCGGCTTCTCCGGCTTGATGTATTTACGCGCGCAATATCCGAGCCTGCCGATCGTGGTGGTGTCGGCCAATGACGATCCGGCGGTGATCCGCCGCTGCATGGAATTCGGCGCCTCCGGCTTCATTCCCAAGACGCTCGGCATCGACGCCATGCGCGGCGCCATCGCCCGCGTGCTGGCCGGCGAAGTGTGGACGCCGCCCGACGTCGATCTGGCCCGCCAAACCGACGCCGAGACCACCGCGATGATCGCGCGGCTCTCGAGTCTGACGCCGCAGCAGGTGCGCGTGCTGATGATGCTGTCGGGCGGATTGCTCAACAAGCAGATCGCGTTCGAGCTGCGCGTCTCGGAAGCGACCGTGAAGGCCCACGTCTCCGCGATCCTGCAAAAACTCGGCGTCGAAAGCCGCACGCAGGCGGTGATCGCCGCGGGAAGAATCGAAGCGGGGCAGTGGCCGCTCCATCCGCCCCCGCGGTAGCGGGGGAGCATCTGTGTTGACAGTCAAGCCTGTATTGGCGCGCTGGGCTGCCAGGTTCGATCTTGGCTGACAAGTGTATTTGCCAGGACGACGAGCTTTCTGGCCACGGCGATGAGGGCGACCTT
>Ga0210408_10000284_pt1 | contig 71635 bp, 63 predicted proteins | sample IncBWH4MmetaG_FD_155471 | JGI IMG/M metagenome (GOLD analysis project Ga0210408, IMG submission 155471) | Forest soil microbial communities from Barre Woods Harvard Forest LTER site, Petersham, Massachusetts, United States - Inc-BW-H-4-M | ecosystem: Environmental > Terrestrial > Soil >... | reverse complement strand
AGGCGCGGCGCACTCAAGGATAACAAGGCGGTCCGCTTCAACGGTCGCGGAAACGCGCGCGATGCGCGCTGTGAGCAGCGTACGTGTAAGCTTCCTTAGCATTCTGCACCTGCGCCGAGAATCGGCACATAGAGGCCCGGCGGCGCTTCACGATCGAGGAGACAAACGCATGAGTGCAGCAGCGGGCACTGCCACACCGCCGGACGTCAGCGGACGTCCGATGACCCCGGAAGAGCGCAAAGTCATCTTTGCCTCTTCGCTCGGCACGGTGTTCGAGTGGTACGACTTTTACATTTTCGGCACGCTGGCGGCGATCGTGGGCAAGCAGTTTTTCGCGCCGCTCACGCCCACGGCGCAGTTCATCATGACGTTGCTGGCCTTCGCGGCCGGCTTCGCGGTGCGCCCGTTCGGGGCGATCGTGTTCGGGCGGCTGGGGGACATGATCGGCCGCAAGTACACGTTCCTGATCACGATCACGATCATGGGGACCGCGACCTTCCTGGTGGGCCTGCTGCCCAGCTATGCGACCTGGGGCGTCGCCGCCCCGGTGATCCTGATCGGACTGCGGCTGCTGCAGGGGCTGGCGCTGGGCGGTGAATACGGTGGGGCGGCCACCTACGTGGCCGAGCACGCCCCGCACGGCAAGCGGGGCCTTTATACGTCGTGGATCCAGACCACCGCCACGGTGGGCCTTTTCATGGCGCTGCTGGTGATCCTGGGCACGCGCAGCTGGGTGGGCGAGGACGCCTTTGCCAACAGCGGCTGGTGGCGGCTGCCGTTTTTGCTGTCGTTTTTCCTGCTGATCATCTCGGTGTGGATCCGGCTGAGCCTGGCCGAGTCGCCCGCCTTTGCGCGGATGAAGGCGGCCGGGCGCACCTCCAAGTCGCCGCTGACGGAGTCGTTCGGGCGGTGGAGCAACCTGAAGATCGTGGTGCTGGCGCTGCTGGGGGGAACGGCCGGGCAGGCGGTGGTGTGGTACTGCGGGCAGTTCTATGCGCTGTTTTTCCTGACCCAGTCGCTCAAGGTCCCCGGGCCCATTGCCAACCTGATGATCGCGGCCTCGCTGCTGATCGGCACGCCCTTTTTCATCGTGTTCGGGGCCCTGTCGGACAAGATCGGACGCAAGAAGATCATCATGGCCGGGTGCCTGCTGGCGTGCCTGACCTACTTTCCGGTGTTCCGGGGGTTGACGCACTACGCCAACCCGGCGCTGGAGGCGGCGCACGCCGCCGCCCCGGCCGTGGTGGTGGCCGATCCGGCCACCTGCTCGATCCAGTTCAACCCGGTGGGCACGGCCAAGTTCACCTCGCCGTGCGACGTGGCCAAAAGCACGCTCGCCACCTCGGCGGTGCTGTACACCAACGAGGCCGCGCCCGCGGGCTCGCCCACGGTGGTCAAATTCGGCGACAAGGCGGTCTCGTTCGCCGACATCGCCGCTGCGGCTCAGGCCGATCCGGCCAAGAAGCCCGCCGATGAGTTCAAGAAGACCCTGAGCGAGTCGATCAAGGCGGCCGGCTACCCGGCCAAGGCCGATCCGGAGCAGATCAACAAGCCGATGGTGGTCCTGATCCTGACCATCCTGGTGATCTACGTGACGATGGTGTACGGGCCGATCGCGGCGATGCTGGTGGAGCTGTTCCCGACCCGGATCCGCTACACCTCGATGTCGCTGCCGTATCACATCGGCAACGGCTGGTTCGGCGGATTTCTCCCGGCCACCTCGTTCGCCATCGTGGCGGCCACCGGCAACATCTACTCGGGACTGTGGTACCCGATCATCGTGGCCGGCATGACGTTCGTGATCGGAACGCTGTTCCTGCCCGAAACGAAGGACCGGGACATCTACGCGTCGGACTGACGCCCCGCAGCTCAGTGCAAAGAAGGACTCGGGCCGATTCAATCGGCCGTTTATTTGGTATCGAGGGCGACCATCGCAGGCTTGGACGCGGACCGATCCACCGAGGCTTCGAGCAGCGGCTGCAGCTCCGGCACCAGCGACCTCAGTAGCGACACGGCCACGGCGCTGCTGCAACCGAGCAGCAGGCTGCGGAATTTCGCGCTTCCGATCCTTGTGTTCCCGGGCGAGCGGTAAGGACCCGTCGTCTCGGCCGCGGATGTGGCGACCACGGCCAGGACGTTCGCGAGCGAAGTAGCCGCTGCCACTGCGCAGACTGCGGCTTGCCGTTTCAAGCTGGTACTTAACATCAGGCTCCCGTCGATAGAAACCGCCGACACGACCGGGTGTCAGGCGTCTGTGTGGCAGACTAAGGACGGGGGATCGCCGATCGGCTTCAGGCAGCAGCGCGAATGTCACAGATGTAGCCGGGAGGCTCACAACGCATTGTCCCTGGCGGTTATGAGGATTCTGTCTACGCGGACAAACCATGACGGCCGACTTCTACGACCACCTCGCACCGTTCTATCACCTGATGTTCGCGGACTGGGAGGGCGCCATCGAGCGCCAGGGCGAAGTCCTGGCCCGTCTGCTGTGGGAAGCGGGGGTGGCGCCCGGGGATGAAGTGCTGGATGCCTCCTGTGGCATCGGCACCCAGACCTTGGGCTTGCTCGCGCGCGGATTCCGGGTTACGGCCTCCGACATCTCCGCCGGCGCGATCGCGCGCCTGCGCACGGAGCTGGCGGCCCGAGGCCTGCAGGCGGATACCCGGCTGGACGACCTGCGAGAGCTGCACAGGGCCGGGGACGCCTCGTTGGCCGCGGTCCTGGCCTGCGACAACAGCGTTCCGCACCTGCTCGACGACACCCAGATCGTGCAGGCGTTTCGCAGCTGCCTGCGCTGCCTGCGGCCCGGCGGCATTGCCATCTTCTCGGTACGCGACTACGCCCGCATCGAGCGCCGCAACCCCGACCTGCGTCCGCACGCCGTGCGGGTGGAGCCGGACGCGCGGCTGCTCGCTTACCAGCTGTGGGAATGGGACGGGGACCAGTACGACCTGCACATGTACCTGACGCGCGATCCGGACGAGGGCCCGTGCGAGACCCGCGTCTTCCGCAGCCGCTACTACGCGATCAGCGTTGCGCGGCTGTTGCAGTTGCTGCAGGAGGCCGGGTTCACGCAGGCGCGACGGCTCGACGAGGTCTTTTTCCAGCCGCTGCTGACCGCGCGGCGCCCGGGTTGATCCGGCCGAGGGGATGTCATGTCGAAACTGCGGGTCCAAAGCTTTGCGATTTCCATCGACGGCTTCGGAGCCGGGCTGAACCAGGATCTGCAGAATCCGCTCGGCGTCAGGGGTCCGGAGTTGATGGAATGGTTCTTCCAGACGCGGTTATGGCGCCGAACACACGGTCTGGACGACGGAGAGAGCGGGGTCGACAACGGAATTGCGGAGCAAAGCCTTGCCGGGCTGGGAGCCTGGATACTCGGGCGCAACATGTTCGGTCCCGTTCGGGGTCCGTGGCCGGACGACAGCTGGAAGGGCTGGTGGGGCGACGAGCCGCCCTATCACACGCCGGTGTTCGTGCTGACCCATCACGCACGGTCGCCGCTCAGCATGGCGGGGGGCACCGAGTTTCGCTTCGTCACCGAGGGCATTCACGCTGCCTTGGAGCAGGCGAAAGCTGCAGCGGGCGGCCGCGATATCCGGATCGGAGGCGGCGTTTCCACCATCCGGCAGTATCTGCGCGCCGGGCTGATCGACGAGCTGCATCTGGCCATCCGACCCGTCTTGCTTGGTGCGGGCGAGCATCTGTTGAACGGCATCGACCTGCGTGCCCTGGGCTATGACTGCGTCCGGTCTGTCGCGGGCGAACGTGCGACCCACGTCTTTCTGCGCAGGGCGGCGTGACCTGCGCGCAGACGCCATCGGGCGAGGCACTCGTCGGCGGGCTGTTTTCGGCGGCGGGCATGCGCAAGCCGCGGTGCGGCATGCTGTGGCGGATCGTTCTGGCGTTGGCCTGCATGCCGATTGCTGCGGCTGCCGCCGAATTGCCCAGCATCGCTGTGATGCCGTTCGAACTGATCGACGAGCAGCACGAGCTCGCACCGGCGACCGCCGAGTACGGGCGCCTCGACGTCATCACCACCCGGCTTCGCTCCGAACTTCAGTCCAGGGGCTTGTACCGGGTCCTGGACTCGGCTGCGGCTCAGCCGATGATCGACGAACTGCGCGCCCGGCAGAACCTGCGTGATTGCAACGGCTGCGAGCTGGATATCGGCAGGGCGCTGAAAGCCGACCGCGTGCTGCTCGGCTGGGTGCAGAAAGTCAGCAACCTGATCCTGAACATCAACATCCGCGTCGAAGACGTTGCAACCGGGGCGGTCGTGCTTCAAAAGTCAGTCGACATCCGCGGCAACACGGATGATTCCTGGCGGCGCGGCATCGATGCGCTGGTGAGCGATATGGTCGAAAAGGGTCAGCGCGGACGCTGATGCGCCAACCCGGCCGCAGCGAAACGGGCGAGGATCCCGGCCCGCCGATCACCCCTTTCGCGCGTCGCGCCACGGAGACAATGTGGCGACCTGCGCATCACGGGCCCGTTGGAAACTGTGACAGACTGCAAATCACGGCACCAAACGACAACCCGGGAGGAATCCATGGCGATGGCGAGGAAGCTCTTTGCAAGGTCCCTGACTTCGGCCTTGGCGCTCGTCGTTTCCGCTTCGGTCGCGGCGGACGATACGCCGGTCACGACGCAGATCGTGGATGCGCTGAACAAGGTGTACGGCGTTCATCCTGGCTTCCGCGCCAACCACGCAAAGGGAGTCGTGGCAGAGGGCAGTTTCAAGGCCTCGCCCGGGGCGGCGCAGCTCAGCCGCGCCGTGCTGTTCGATGGCCGCGCGATCCCGGTGACGGTGCGCTTCTCCGACTCCGGAGGCCTGCCGGATGTCCCGGACGGCTCCGGCGGCGCCAATCCGCATGGCATGGCGATCAAGTTTCACCTGCCGGGCGGAACCGACACCGACATGGTCATCAACTCGCTGAAGTTCTTCCCGATCGCCACCGGGGAGGAGTTCCGGGATCTGCTGCTGGCCATCAGCGCAAGTCCACCCAATGCGCCCAAGCCGACCAAATTCGATCAGTTCATGGCCAGCCACCCGAGCGCACCGAAGGCGTTTGGCACCATCTCGACGCCGGACAGTTTTGCGGACGAGGTGTACTACGGCATCGACGCGTTCATCTTCGTTGCAAAGGACGGGAAAAAGCAGCCGGTGCGCTACATCATGGCGCCGGAGAAGGTGGTGCACCTGACGCCGGCGGAGGCCGACAAGCAGGCCCCGAATTTCCTGGTGGACGATCTGCCCAAGCGCATTGCGAAAAAGCCGGTGGTGTTTCATTTGAAAGCCCAGCTGGCCGAGCCAGGCGATCAAACCAAGGACCCGAGCCAACCGTGGCCTGACACCCGTAAAGTGGTGGAGCTGGGCGTGCTGACGCTGAACAAGCCAGTGGCGGACAGTCTGGCCGCTCAGAAGAAGTTGCTGTTCATGCCAACGCAACTGACGGACGGCATCGAGCTCTCGGACGATCTCCTGCCCATCGTTCGGGCCGGCGCCTATACGGTTTCGTTCGCGCGACGCCAGTAAACGCAGCTGCGACGGTGCGGCTATGGCGCCGGGGATGCCGCATAGGGCACGGCGTCCCCGGGCAGCTCAGCCCACGAGCTCGCGGATGACGGCCGCGAGTTGCACCTTGCCTTTGACGCGGGACGCCTCACCCCCCTCGAACCGGATCCAACCTTCGTTGAATCCGTCGAGCATCTGGATGCGCGGAATCGGATCACGCATTCCCTGGGCGCGAAAGATCGCGCCCCACCGCTCGCGGGGAACGGCCTGCGCGCGAACCGGACGATGCAGCGCTCTGGAGAGCTCTGCTGCGATCATGTTCTGACTCACCCACTCCGGGCCCTCGAGTTCCACCACGCGCCGGCCCGTCCAGTCCTGCAGCAGCAGATCGGCCGCGACCCGGCCGACGTCGGCGGTGGCGACCATCGGGAGCGCCTTGTCGAGGGGCTGCAGGAAACAGGACAGGACGCCTTGCTCGCGGGCCTCGGCAATGTCCCAGCTCACGTTTTCCATGAACCAGGCAGGCCGCAGGAACGTGACGGCCAGGGGCAGCGTCGAGAGCGTTTCTTCCATCAGCGTGCGCTGGCTCAGCAGGTTCGACTCCACGGCCTGCGCACCGATGGTCGACAGACAGACGGTCCTGGCGGGACGGGTCGCAGCGAGCGCTTGATGCACGGCGCGGATGACGGCCCTGGCCTCCGGGAACCCGGGTTGCGGATCGAAGATCGGAGGGGGCAGTACGAAAACACCCTTGCAGCCGGAGAAGGCACGGGTCAGCGCCTCGCCATCCTCCATTTCGGCCATCGCGACCTCGCAGCCCAGATCGGACCAGGACCTGCCCCGGTCCGCATTGCGGACGACCGCGCGCACGGGCTGGCCCGCGCTCAGCAAGGTGCGCGCGACCCCGCCGCCGACCTTGCCGGTGATACCGGTAATGGCATACATGACAAACATGCCTCAATTGGAATGGAATGGAACGAATGGTAGAAAGGGCGGGCTGTTGAGTAAAGCGACCTGGTGGCATATCATTCATGACATCAAATCACTGATCCACCATGGCCCTGAACGGACGACTTCTTTCCAATGTCGGCGTGCTGGCGGCGGTCGTCGAAGCGGGCAGCTTCGCCAGGGCTGCCGAAGCCCTCGGCCTGACGCCTTCGGGAGTCAGTCGCGCGGTCGCGCGCCTCGAAGGGCGCATCGGCGTGCGGCTGCTGGACCGAACCACGCGCTCCTTGAATCTCACGGACGAAGGTCGGCTCCTCTACACCAACATCAACCCGTTGGTGCTCGGAATCGAAGATGCCGTGACGGTGGCGGCCGGTTCATCCGGCTCCGTGCGGGGCCGTTTGCGCGTCAACACGGACGCGTTTACTTCCCGCCTGTTGCTCTCTCCCCATATCCGCCGGTTCCTGGATCTTTACCCGGAGCTGTCGCTCGAACTGATCGCGCGCGATCAACTGGGCGACCTCGTCGCCGAAGGATTCGACATCGCGGTTCGCTTCGGCGAGCCGCCGTCGTCATCGCTGGTCGCGCGCAAGCTGATCGACACCCGCATGGTCACGGTGGCGACGCCCGACTATCTGAAACGACATGGGCGACCTGCCAGACCGGCGGAGCTGGTGAACCACGTGTGCATCCAGGTGCGCAACCCGGTGACCGGGCAGCCCTATGCATGGGAGTTCCAGCGCGGCCGAAAACTGCTCAAGGTGCCCACTTCCGGGCGACTCATGCTGACCGAGGTCGGCACGATCCTCGGCACGTGCCTCGCCGGCGTCGGCGTGGCTCAGATCAAGGCGCTGGGGATACAGGAGCAACTTGATCGCGGCCAGCTCGTCGACCTGTTCCCGGATTGGCCCGACGAGCGACTGCCCCTGTATGCGCTGTATCCCTCGCGGCACTTGCCTGCCGCGAAGGTGCGTGCCTTCATCGACTTCGTGATGGCGGCCATCGGACCAAAGCCGCAGCGACCGCTTTGACCGCGCCGTAAGCGCGACGAAACGGCCGAACTCCAGGTCAGTGTGCCGCTCCGGGCGAAAGGTTCACCCTTGTTCGGTTGCAGGTGTGACTCATCGGACGCTGCCGTAAACCCACCCGCAATCCGCGCCGCGTCAAATGCAGGTGCGGAGCGGTCGCCGCAAGCGGGGCGGCGCGCGGGCGCAGTGCGCGCCTCTGGCGCCGCGACGGATCGAATATGGCAACGACTACTGACATCCTCGTCATTGAAGACGACGCGATCATGCGCGAAGCCCTGTCGGACTGGTTGGAGGGGGCCGGTTACTGCGTGCGGACGGCTGCGGACGGCGGCGCCGGGCTGGCGGCGGCGAAGGTCGCGACACCGGCGCTGGTGGTGACGGACATCCAGATGCCCGGAATTGATGGCGCTCTCGTAATCGCCCAGTTGAAATGGCGATGTCCCGACGTCCCGATCATCGCGATCTCGGGTCTTTTCGACTCGGGGCACGGGATGGACGCGCGGGCCGCTATCGCGCTCGGAGCCCGGCGAACGCTGGTGAAGCCTTTCAAGCGCGACGAGCTGCTGCGCGTGGTGGCCGACCTGATCAAGGCGTGAGCGCAATCGGCCTGAGCGCTCCCGTGAGGGTGCGCTCGCCGAAGGCGAGATAGACCTCGCCACCGCTGAACGACACCGCGAGTTTCATGCGCCGCTGCAGAAGGGCGGTCCATTCGGCGAGCAGCCCGCGGTCGACCTCGATCAGCGTCAGCGCTTCGGAGCGGTGAATGGGTTCGCCGGCCAGGGCCTTGCGCAGCTGCTCGGCGGGCTTGTGCGTGTAGACGGCCACGCGCGGGGCTGCCTTGCTGGCCCGATGCACCCGGGCCGCGTCGGGCACGCCGATGTCGATCCAGGCCAACAGCGCTCCGGTGGCGTCGCGCACGTGAATGGCCGGCTCGTCCGGGGTCGACAGCCCCGGCGAAAAACCGATTCCTGGCGCGTGCTCCCGGCAGTACGCCAGCACGCGCGTTGCCAGGAAGTCCGGCGCTTCCGAGGGGTGGCAGGCGACCCGCAGGTTCAGGCGCTCGTAGACGTGGCGATCGGCATCGGCCAGGTCGATGTCGAAGGTGTAAACCGTTGCGCCCAGGGCCATGGTCGCATGATGCCGCAGTGCGGCCGAAGCCGGGCCCGTCAGCCGGTACACTTGGACTGCAGGGACTCAGGCAGTGGGAAGGAAACCGATGGCCAGCACCCCCGAGCAGCCGCGCGCCGAATCGGAACTTGACCTGGAGGCGATGCGCGAGGTGGAAGCGTCCGTGACGCGGCTGGCCGACCGGTTTGCGCAGCGCGACCCGAACATGGCGGCCGCCCTTAAGCGCGAGGCGCAGGTGCTGCGCAATCTGCTGGCCGGGGGCGCGCCCCCGCGCGAGGGCGCGCACGGCAGCCTGCACCGGCTGCGCGAGCTTTACGACTCGGCCCTGGTCGGCGGGATGTACGAAGAGAGCAAGGACGCGAGCCTTTTGATCCTGCTGAACCGGCTGCTCGGCGTGTAACGCGCGCCTGCGCCGGCAGCAGATCGCGGGTGCATCATTTGGTGGCGGCCGCGCCTTGCTCGACCAGCCTGCGCACCACGGCGGCGACGCGGGCGTCCATATCCACATCTGCCTGCGCCGGGGCTGCGTACAGCCGGGCCAGCAGATCCTCCGCCCGCGGCGGTTGCAGGTGGTCGCCGCGAAAGCGCACCTGCAGGCGCTCGAGCTGACGGCGCCGGCGCGCCGCCGCGAAGGCTTCGGGCGTGGGCAGATCCAGCGCGATCTCCAGGTCGATCAGCAGCTCTTCGCGCTCCTTGCGGCCAGCGGCGAGCGCTTCGGCGTCTACACCGTCGGCCGGGGCGGCCCGCTGTGCCATCTGTTCGAGGCGCTCGCGATAGGCCTGCCGCTGCACCTCGTCGATCCGGCGCTGCGCCTGCTGCTGCAAAGCGCGCGCCCGCTGGTCCAGCGCGTCGGTTGCTTCGCCGCGGCCGGTGCGGCTGGCATCCCAGTCGGTGCGGAACTGCGCCAGCGCACGCTTGATCTGGGCCGCATCCGTTGCGGACAACGCGGCGGCCAACCCATCCAGCAGCGCCGCGCGCGTGTGCGCTCGTTTTTCCCGTTGCGCCACCTGCTCGGCGCGCTCGGCATCGCGGCGCGCGAACACGGCGTCGCAGGCCTTGCGGAAGCGTTGCCACAGTTTCTGTTCCTCGAAGCGGGTCAGCCGCAGCGGGCCGGCCTCGTCGCGCCATCGCTGCTGCAGCGTGCGGGCCTCGCTGATGGCGCCGCGCAGGTCGGGCGCCTCGCGCAGCGCCTCCACTGTGGCGATCAGTTGCTCGCGCCGGCCGATCTCCGCTGTGCGCGCCGCCGCCAGGCGCTGGGCGACTTCGCCGAGCGTCTTTTCGAAGCGTTTGCGCAAGGCGCGTTCATCCCGAAACCCCGCGAACGGCGCGCCGCGCCAGCGGTCCTGGAACTGCTGGCGCTGCACTTCGACTGCCGTATGGTCGACGCGCTCCCAGTCGATCGCCGCCGCGGCCGCCTCCCACTCTGCGCACAGCGCCTCCTTGTCCGCGCGCGCCTTCGATCGTCGTGCCGCCTCTTCGGCGCGATGCGCGGCCACCGGCCGGTAGGCCTTCTCTAGCGCGGCATCGAAGCGTCCCCACTCGGCCTGCGTGGGCTGACCATTGAGCCGCTTCCATTCCTCGCGCAGCGCGGGCACGGCCCGGGTAAGGTGCTCTATGTCGTAGCTGCCCGTGAGCAGGTCTTGCGCGGCGGCGATCAAGTACTCGCGCTTTTTCTGCGCGCCCCATTTTGCCCAGTCGCTCAATTCGGCCAGCCGCGCCTGGGCGCGCTGCAGCCGCGCCGCCAGCGGGCCGTGCAAGGCGCCAAGCGCTTTGATCTGCTTGGCGGCCGTGTCGGCTTCAGCCACATGTCCCTGCTCGAGCGCCTGCTCCAAACGCTCCAGCTGGGCGCGCACCGCCGCCAGATCGGCCTGCGGCTTGGCGGCCGTTTGTGGCTTGGGGGCCGTCTCGACCACCGGCGCCAGCAGCTCCGGCGCAGCGGCCCGCTCCTGCGCAGCGGCCCGCTCCTGCTCCCGCTCCCGCTCCGATCCGAGTGCTGCCAGGCGCGACTCCGCCTGGCGCAGCGATGACTCCAGCGCCTGGTAAGAGGCCTTGCTGGCCAGCCATTGCGGAAGGCCCGCATGGACCTGCGCCAGGCCCGACAGCCGTTCACGCCAGGCGTCGAGCTGGTCGGCGGCAAGCGTCGGCGCCTCAGCCGCGGTGCAGTGGGCCAGTAACTCGGCCGCCTCGGCGCGGCAAGCCTGCAGCGCGCGCCGCGCCTCCGACTCCTGTCTTAATCGCGCTTCGGCCTGCTCCAGCAGCAGGTTGCATTGGGCCGGCGGGGCCTCGCTTCCGTGGGCGAGCGCGTGCAACTCGCGCTGCAGATCCAGCAGACACGAGACCGACAGCGGCGCGTGGTCGAGCAGCTCACGCAAGTCCGCTTCCAGCTGCGCCGTGCGCTGCGCCCGGTCAGCCGCTTGCCGGTCCTGCCTCAGAACGTCCGAGCAGCGCCGGAACACCCCCTTGTCCTTGCCACGGCTCAGCTGGGCCAGCTGCCGCAGCACCGCGCGATCCTCGATCCGCTGGGCTGCGGCCAATCGCACTTCTGCGAAACGGCCGTTGGCGGCGACCTCGCCGAGAAAGCCGTCTCCGCTGAGCCGTTCGATCCACTGCAGGGCGACCGATTTGTCGGCCAGGTGCGATATGGCGGCCGACCACACGGCGGGCCCGTCTTCCGGCAGCGGCGCTTTTTGCAGTGCAGCGAGCGCGCAACCAAGCGCCTCGGCGTGCCGCCGCTGCTGCTCCTCGTCGGTGGCGCCGGCCAGCGCAGCGCGCGCCACATCCGGATCGACCGCGCGGTGCGCTACGGAGGCAGGCGGTCGGTCCGACGGGTGCTCCGGGGGTTTGGCGGCCGGGCCACGCAAAAGCTCATTGAACCAGATCATTGCACCGGCGGTTTCCGCACACGGGAGGGCAGATCGTACTTTTTTTCGGCGCCCCCCAAATGGGGACTTGCGTCCCCGTCAGCCGGTTTCAGCCCGGCGGGGTGGGGGCCACCCGCACCCAGGGCACCGGGCACTGCGACACGTAGGGGTAGTACACCTTGGCCGGCGGACAGTAGTACCAATACGCCGGAGGCGGTGGCGCCGAGGGCAGGGGATCGGCGTAAATCGGATAGGCCGGCTCGTAGTACGGCCCGTAGTACGGGTAGCCGTATCCCCACGCCCAGGGGTCCCCCCAGTACGGTCCCCAGCCCCAACCCCATCCGACGCCCCAGCCGCCCCACCAACCGTCGTGATCGTGATGGTGCCAGCCACCGCCGCGGCCGGACCAGCTTCCACCGTGGCCGCTCCAGCCGCCACCGTGCCCGGACCAGCCCGAGCCAGCGTGTCCGCCCGAACTGGCATGTCCACCACCCCCACCCGAGTGTCCGCCGCCGGATGATCCTCCGCCGTACGCGGCGGCTGGCCGCGGCGCGACCGCCAGCAAGACGGCCGCGAGCATCGTTCCGAATACAGCCGAGTACCTCTTCACAGCAGTCTCCCGACGGGGCGAGTTGAATCGATTCAGGTCCTATCTATCGCGTTTAGGCACTCACAGCGTACTCCGAGTTCCCTTCGAGGGCACCCTTAAAGGCGCCGGGCGGGAGCGCCGCCATCGTGCAGCGCGGCGAAACCCGACGGAGCGAAAAGGAACCCGTCGTCGCGACGGATGCCGACCCACCCCAGCATCCGATGTTAATTCCCGGCAGCTGGAAAAAAGTTCAATCGGCTGCACCCTTCGGTCGACCGACAGCCTCGACTCGCGAAAACCGGGCTCATCGTCAAGTTGATCAACTCGGTGCATTCTCAACCGGCGCGGCGAGGAGGTTCAGACAATTCAGGGCCTGGCAGACGAAGGCCGGTGTCGTTACGATCGCGGCAAACCGACGGAGGATGGCTTATGCCGGCCTCGCTGATCTTGACGATCGTCGGCCCGGATCGTCCGGGCCTGGTCAACCTGATATCGGACAAAGTGGCCGCCTTCGGCGGCAACTGGCTCGAGTCGCGGATGGCCAATCTGGCCGGCCAATTCGCCGGAATCGTCCACGTACACGTTGCACCCGCCAAGGTCGAAGCCCTGCTCGTCGCGTTGCGGGAGCTCGAAGCGCACGGGCTGCGGATCGTCGTCACCCGCGGGACCGATCGAGCCGGCGAGGCGCACGGCCGCAAGATGCGGCTGGAGGTCGTCGGCCAGGATCGGCCCGGAGTGGTGCGCGACATCTCGCATGCACTGGCGAGCCGCGGCGTCAGCATCGAGGAACTCGTCACCGACTTCGTCAGCGGCTCGATGTCCGGTGAAAGCCTGGTGCGCGCCTCTGCGCGTCTGCTGGTTCCGGCGCAATTGGGCACGTCTGAGTTGCGCGAGGCGCTCGAAGCGCTCGCCAACGACCTGATGGTCGACCTAATCCTCGAAGACAGCGAACGCGCAGGATCGGCGCCTACGTAGAAGTACCAGCGCGCAACGCTCGTGCAGCACAAACCGAACGTTGAGTCCAGCCGTTCAAGTTCCCTCGACGATCGCGACGCAGCAACCGTGCGGGTGCGTCGGCACAGTAAATCTTCCTTGAGGTGTCGGGTTTGAGTGCGCTTTAGCGTCTAAGTTGATTCGAATATCGGACGAGGCGAGTCACACATCACTCAGGAGAATTGCATATCACATGAGGTATTTCACGGTGGTCTATGTAAATGGCACTTGAATGGGGACACGGTCGGCATGCGCTTACATTGCATTGACGCCGAGATCCCACGACCTATGCATGGTCGAGAATCTTAACGCGTGATATAAGGACGTGTCGTTGATAGACTTCAATCGCGCGATGTGAGCTCGGGTTTATTGGGCTGTCGGAGCGATCGAGTTGTGGGTCTTTCTGCCGTAGCAGCGCCGGACAGCGCAGTACAGCAGGACGGTCTTTCTTTCGGATGAACTCGGCGCCGAAGTTGGTCAAAACGGCAGGACTGAAACCTATCGAGCGAAAGATTCAGGTCGTATTCGTCAGCGGCCTGCTTGCGCTGGGTGTCCTCGGTGCCGTTTCGTATGTCGGCATCGAGCAGTTACTGGCGCAGTCGGCCTGGGCCGAGCACAGCCGCCAGGTGATCGATACGGTGCGAGGGATGCTCGGATCGATCGAGGACGCAGAGGCGGCGCGGCGCGGCTTTGAAATTAGCGGAAACCAGGGATTTATCGAGCCATTTCAGCGGGCGACGCGCGAGGCCGGTCAGGCACTGCGAGCGCTGCGCGCGCTAACCGCCGACAACGCCGATCAGCAGCGGCGCATCGATGCGCTGGAGCCGCTGCTGGCCGAGCGCGTCAAAACACTGTCGGACCTGATCGAAGCCAGGCGCGCGCAGGCGGGGGCGCGGCCCGCGATCGGAACCGGCAACCCGGGCGTCGAGGATTCGCTGCGCGCAAGCGCCCGCAAATTCGAAGACGCCGAGCAGGCGCTGCTGCGGCAGCGCGAATCGCTGGCCCGTCAGCGCGGCCAGCTCGCGGTGGCGGTGGTCATCAGCGGCGGCGTGCTGGCGGCGGCGATGCTGATCGCCGCGGTGGTCGTGATCGGGCGGGCGTTCGCCAGGGGCCGCCGCTCCGAATCGGAACTCAGGGCCGATCATGCCCGGCTGGAGGAGTCGATGCGGCAGTGGACCGAGCAGCTGGCCCGCGTGAACTCCTCGCTGCTCGAAAACGAGGAGCGACTGGCCAGCATGATCGGGTCGGCCATGGACGCGGTGATCACGGTGGACGAAGGACAACGAGTCACGCTGTTCAACAGCGCCGCCGAGACGATGTTCGGCTTCCAGTCGGCCGAAGTGGTCGGCCAGCCGCTCGAGCGGCTGATTCCGGCGCGCTTCCGGCCCGCCCACTCGGAGCACATCCACGCATTCAGCCGCACGCGGGTTACTCCTCGCCGCATGGGCCAGCTCGGCCGCATTTACGGGATGCGGCGCGACGGCTCGGAATTTCCGATCGAAGCGGCCATCTCGCAGACGGACGTGGCCGGGCACAAGCTGTACACGGTGATTCTGCGCGACATTACCGAGCGCCTGCGCGCCGAGGAAGAAATCCTGCGCCTGAATTCGAAACTGGAGCAGCGGGTCGAAGAGCGCACCGCCGAGCTGCGAGCCGCCAACCAGGAACTGGAGAGCTTCAGTTATACGGTGGCGCACGATTTGCGCGCGCCATTGCGCGCCATGGAAGGTTTCAGCCAGGCGCTGATGGAGGATTACGGCGAGCGCATTGACGGCGAGGCCCGCGTTTATCTGAACCAGATCGTCCGCGGCAGCGAGCACCTGGCCGAGCTGATCGACGGACTGCTGCAGCTGTCCCGCAGCGTGCGCGGCGAGCTGCGCCGGGACCGGATCGACCTGTCCTGGCTGGCCGAGGAGATCCTCAGCGAGCTCGCCGGCGGCGAGCCCTCGCGCAAGGTGTCCTGGCAGGTCCAGAGCGGCCTGACGGTTCGCGCCGACGCCCGCATGATCGAGATGGCGATGCGCAATCTGCTGGGCAATGCGTGGAAATATACGCAGCACTCGCCGCACGCCTCGATCCGAGTCTTTGCGAGCGATGACCGGGGGCAGCGCGTATTCCATGTGGCCGACAACGGCACCGGTTTTGACATGGCCCACGGCGAAAAGCTGTTCCAGCCGTTCCAGCGCCTGCACCGGCAGGACGAGTTTCCGGGCGTCGGAATCGGACTGGCAACGGTGCAGCGCATCGTGCATCGGCACGGCGGCTACATCCATGCCACCTCGGCACCGGGGCAGGGCGCTGAGTTTTTCTTTTCAATACCTTTTTCAGGTGACGAAAGTGGAGCCTCCCATGAAAGCCAGGACGATGCTGCTCGTCGAGGACAACCAGCAGGACGAGTTGCTGACCTTGCGGGCGTTACGGAAGGTGAATCTGGCCAATCAGGTGGAGGTGGTGCGTGATGGCCAGCAGGCCATGGACTACCTGTTCGGCGAAGGCGAATTCGCGGGCCGCGCCCCCGCCGAGCCACCCGCTGTGGTGCTGCTGGACATCAATCTGCCGCGCTTGAGCGGGCTGGATGTGCTGAACCGGATCCGCAGCGACGCGCGCACCCGCCTGGTGCCGGTCGTGATCCTGACCTCGTCGGACGAGGAGCGTGATCGGCTGCGAAGCTACCAGGGCGGCTGCAACAGTTTCGTGCGCAAGCCGCTCGATTTCAACGAATTCGCGCAGACCGTGGCGCGCCTGGGCATTTACTGGGCAGCCACCAACGAGCCGGTCTGACCGGGAGAGCCCGTGGCTGCTGCGCTCAGAGTGCTCGTGATCGAGGATCGCGAGTCGGATTTCCGGCTGATCGAGCGTCACCTGCGGCAGCACCGACTGCCCGCCGAGTGCGTGCGGGTCGCCGGTCTGGACGAGCTGGTCGATATGCTGGTGCGGGGCAGCGTCGATGTCGTTCTGACGGACTATCACGTCCCGGGCCTCGAGCTGAAGGACAGCCTGGCGCAGGTCCAGGCATTGTCGCCCGGCCTGCCGGTCATCCTGGTGTCGGGGCAGATCGGAGAGGAAGCCGCCGTCGAGTTGCTCAAGCAGGGCGTGTGGGATGTCGTCCTGAAAGACCGCCTGGCCCGGCTGGTGCCCGCGATCGAGCGCGGACTGCACGAGGTGTGCCAGCAGACGTCGCGGCGCTTCGCCGAGGAACAGATGCGCCTGGCAGCGGTCGCCTTCGAGAACACGCTCGAGGGCATCATGGTGGCCGACGCCGACCACCGCATCATGTCCGTCAACCGGGCCTTCAGCGAAATCACCGGGCACGCGACCTCGCAGATCGTTGGCAAGGATCTGAGCGTGCTGGGCGCCGACCGCCACGATGGGGGCGCCTACGGAAGAATGTGGGCCTGCCTGCACGCCAACGGAAGCTGGAACGGCGAGGTCTGGAACCGCCGCTGTGACGGGGACACCTATCCGGCCTGGTTCAACATGGTGTCGGTGCGTGACCAGAACGGGAAGATCACGCACTACGTGGGCGTGCTGACCGACATCAGCGAGCGCAAGGCGGCCCAGGCCCGCATCGAGCATCTGGCCCACCACGACGCTCTGACCGACCTGCCCAATCGGAGCCTGTTGGCGGACCGCATGCAGCAGGCCATCGCGCAGGCGCAACGAGGCGAGCGCCCGGTGGCGGTGCTGTTCGTAGACATCGATCACTTCAAGCACATCAACGACTCGCTCGGGCACGCGATCGGCGACCGGGTCCTGGTCGAGGTAGCGCGGCGCATCGTGAGCAACGTACGCTCCAGCGATACAGTGGCGCGCCTGAGCGGGGACGAATTCGTGGTTCTGCTGCCCGAAGCCGGCGGCGTCGAGGGGGTGGTGCGCGTGGTGGCCGGGATCAGCGCGGCGATCGCCGATCTGCTGCAGATCGAAGGACACCGGCTTCGGATGTCGGCCAGCATCGGGGTGAGCCTGTTTCCGAAGGACGGGCGCGAGGCGGCCACGCTGCTGACCAACGCCGACCTGGCCATGTACCACGCCAAATCGGCCGGTCGCTCGACGTACCGGTTCTTCTCGCCCGAAATGGACGTGCAGGCGCGCGAGCGGTTTCGCATCGATTCGGATCTGCGCGACGCGCTCGCCCGGCGGGAATTCAGCGTGTATTACCAGCCTCAGGTCGAAAGCCGCACCTCGCTGGTCACCGGTTATGAGGCCCTGGTCCGCTGGCATCATCCTGAGCGGGGACTGCTGTCCCCGGACGCGTTTCTGCGGGTCGCGGAGGAAACCGGGCTGATCGTTTCGATCGGCGACTGGGTTCTACGCCAGGCTTGTGCACAGTGCGTCTCCTGGCGCAAGCGCGGATATCGGGGGTCAATCTCCGTGAATCTATCGGCCCGGCAGTTTGGCCAGGACAACCTGCTGGAGCGTGTGAAGGAATGCCTTCATGATTCGGGTTTGCCGGGGAACTCTCTGGTGCTCGAGCTGACTGAAAGCCTTTTGGTGGAACCGACCGCGGCCTCGATGAAGCTGTTGCATGACCTGCGCGGGTTGGGGGTCCAGATCGCGGTCGACGATTTCGGGCAAGGCTATTCGTCGTTGAGCTACCTGAAGCGCTATCCGATCACTTCGCTGAAGATCGCGCAGTCGTTCGTCGACGAGATCGTGTCCGAATCGGAGGACCGGGCCATCGTGCAGGCGGTCGTGACGCTGGCCAGCGCGATGCGGCTGCAGACGGTGGCTGAAGGCGTCGAGCACGACGCGCAGGCTTACGTGCTGCGCGACATGGGTGTGGATGCGTTGCAGGGCTACTATTTCGGGCGGGCGATGCCCGCGTCCGAAGTCAAGTTGATGTGCGACCTGACATCGGCGGCCTGATCGCCCGGAGCCCATGGACCTCGGCCCGTTGAACGTGCTGTGCATCGAGGACACGGAGTCCGATTTCCTGCTGATCGAGCGCACCCTCAGGCTGGCCGGCCTGGTCGGACAATGCGAACGGGTCGATTCCAGCGACGCGCTCACCGCGGCGCTCCAGCAGAAGCGGTGGGACCTGGTGCTGTCGGACTATGCGGTGCCGGGCATGTACTTCACCGACACGCTCAGGCGCTTCCTGCACCACTATCCGGACCTGCCGCTGATCCTGGTGTCGGGAACGATCGGCGAAGTCAAGGCCTCGGTGATGGTCGAGGTCGGGGCCTGGGACTACGTGCCCAAGAGTCGGTTACGGCGCCTGGTGCCGGCGATCAAGCGCGCACTGCAGCGGGCCGCGGCGCAGGTTGCGCGCCGCCCGCCCGCGCTCGATACAAGCGTCAGTCCAGCAGCCGAACAGCCCCCTCGTTGATCGGCCATCGCTGCGGGGGCACTGCGGCGTGCAGCCGACCCGCTAGCGTTGTGCCGGAGCGGCGGGCGCCGGAGGCTGCGGCGCTACCTGCTGCCAGCCACCCTGGCATTCCGATACATAGGGGTAATACGCGCTCGACTGCGGGCAGTAGTACCAGTAGTTAGGCGGCGCCGGCACCTGGACGACCGGGTTCGGCTGCACGTAGACCGGATCGGCCACCGGCGGGTAGTAATACGGGTAGTACGAATACGGGTAGTACGGCGCGCCCCACCAGAACGGGCCTGGCCCGATCCAGACTCCCACCCTTCCGTGCCAGTGCGCACTGGCCGTGGCGGAGGCCGCCAGGCCACCGACCGCAACGGCGCACGCCAGAATGATCTTCATGAGGCGGTTCATTTCGATACCTCCTTAACTCTCGCCTAATCGTCGCTTCACTCGGTCCTAACTGCCGACGCCTAATTTTCGCACGTGTCGTCCGACGCTTCATCGCAACAAGTGTCAGTAGTTGGTAGGGAGCGTAACCAGATGCAACGGGGACGCATCGAAAACCGCTCTATGGAGGATTCGCAAATGAGACTGAACCCGCTGAAATCGCTGCCCGCTCTCGCTGTGATCGTAGGGGTGCTGATGGTTGGCCTGGCCCCGTACGCGTCCAGCCGCGCCGGCATCTTCGACTTTCTGGATAAGAAGCCAGCCGTGGTCCAGGCTGACACGTCGCGGCCGGCCGAGCAGGCCGCCGACACCCATGCGGCGCCTGCGCCGGCGGCGGGCCAAGCGCCCAATTACCGGGCCATCGTGCGGCAATGGGGCCCGGCGGTGGTCGGGGTCACGGTGGAAGGCACCCGCAAGATCAAGTTCGGGGCGGACGACCCGTCCGGGTCCGACTGGAGTGACGATCCGTTCTTTCAATTCTTCCGTGGCCTACCGGGCGTGCCGTTGCGGATTCCGCGCTCGGCCGAGCAGCCGTTTCACGGTCAGGGGTCCGGCTTCATCATCAGCCGCGACGGCCTGATCCTGACCAATGCGCACGTGGTGCGCGATGCGCAGGAAGTGACCGTCAAGCTGGCCGACCGCCGCGAGCTCACGGCGAAGGTGCTGGGGGCCGACCCCGCCACCGATATCGCGGTGCTGCGAGTCAGTGCGAAGGACCTTCCGACCGTGAAGTTCGGCGACCCCAAATCGCTGCAGGTGGGTGACTACGTACTGGCGATCGGCGCGCCGTTCGGATTCGATCAAAGCGCCACCGCCGGCATCGTCAGCGCCAAGGGCCGTTCGCTGCCGGGCGATGCCTACGTGCCGTTCATCCAGACCGACGCGGCCGTCAATCCCGGCAACTCCGGCGGACCGTTGTTCGATGCGGCCGGTAACGTGGTCGGCATCAATGCCCAGATCTACACGCAGACCGGCGGCTACCAGGGCCTGTCGTTCGCAATCCCGATCGATGTGGCGCTTCACACCAAGGACCAGATCGTCGCCAAGGGCCATGCCAGCCACGCGCGGCTGGGGGTGACGGTGCAGGATCTGAACCAGGCGCTGGCCGAATCCTTCGGTCTGAGCCGGCCCGACGGCGCGCTGGTTTCGAGCGTCGATCCGGACAGCCCGGCGGCGGCCGCCGGACTGAAGGCGGGCGATGTGATCACGCAAGTGAACGGCTCGCAGATCGAACGGGCCGGAGACTTGTCCAACCGGATCGGCATGGACGAACCGGGCAGCCGCGTGACACTGAAGGTCTGGCGCGATCGGAACAGCCTCGACATCGGCGTCAAGCTGGCGCAGGCCGATACCGGCTCGCAGCGGGCGGCCGACTCGGGCAGCGACGAGCACGGGCAACTCGGACTGGCGCTGCGCCCCTTGTCGCGGCAGGAGCGTGCCGAACGGTCGCTCGACCATGGGCTGATCGTCGAAGACGTCGCCGGACCGGCGGCCCGGGCCGGCATCCAGCCCGGCGACGTCGTGCTCGGAATCGACGGACGTGCGGCCAATTCGGTCGAGCAGGTACGCAGTGTCGTGCGCGGACATCCGAAGTCGGTTGCGCTGTTGATCGAGCGCGACGGCCAGAAGATCTTTATTCCGGTGAAGCCGGGCTGATCCGGCCGTCTTCGCGGGTACCGGCAGGCGCGGGGTCGGCTCGACCCCGCGCCTGCGTTCGTCTCAAACTCCGTCCGGCCAGACCGGCCGTGACCTATGGGCGCCCCCCGCGCCGGCGCCGGGAGGGCTAAGCTGCGGTCGGTGCACCAGTTCGCTTTCAGGGACGGGAAGCCATGGGCGTGCGGCCGATGGGTCGGTATCGCGGCAGTTGCCATTGCGGCGTGGTCCAGTTCGAGATCGAGACGGACTTTCCCGAACTGACGAGGTGCGACTGCTCCATATGCCGTCGCAAGAACGCGCTGATGGTCAAAGTGCACGAGAGCCGCTTCGAGCTGCTGGCCGGCGCCGGGGCGCTGACCGAATACCAGTTTCATACGAAGACGGCGCGCCATTTTTTCTGCAGGATCTGCGGCATTTACCCGTTCCATCGCAAGCGGGTCACGCCGGACCACTTGGGCATCAACGTGTATTGCCTGCACGATTTTGATCCGGCGGGCATTCCGGTTCGACAGGCCGTCGGCGCGGCGATGCCGTGAGGCGAAATGGAAGATCCCCGCGCCGGTCTGGCCGAAATCTACCGCGACATGAGCGACGAGGAGCTCATGCAGCGGTGGACCGAAGGCCGGCTGACGCAAGTCGCGATGGAAGTTGCCCGGGATGAGTTCTCCCGGCGTGGCATCGAGCCTGGGCCGGTCCCACCGGACGACGAAGCCGGCGCCGCGACCGAACCGCAGGAGACCGTCACGTTCGTCACGCTGGATCGATCGCTGGTGCCGGGGGAGCTGCAGGTACTGCGCGCGCGGCTGGAGAGCGACGGCATTCCCGCGTTCGTCATCGACGACAACATCAACCGGATGACCTCGCTGTGGTCGATTGCCGTCGGCGGAGCGCGACTGCTGGTTCCTCAGCAATTTGCGGCGGAAGCGAGGCAGATCATCGGCCTCGTGAAATCCGGGAAGTTCTCGGTGCGCGAGGATGACGACACGGGCAGCCAGGGTTAAGACGACTCGCCATCGAGCTCGACCGTGCGTGGCGACACGGAGCGGCCCGTAACGATCAGTTCGGCGGCGGCGATCGGCAGCCGGAACCGGCGTGGTCCGGCGCTACCGGGATTGACGTACATCACGCTGCCGCGTTCCTCGATCGACGGCTGGTGGGAGTGCCCGGAAACGACCACGTGAACCCCGGCCGCAACCGGATCGATGTCGATTTGATTCAGATCGTGGATCACGTAGATCCACACCTTCTCAATCTGGACCAGTTCGGTTTCCGCGATGCGCTGCGCCCACGGTCCATGGTCGTTGTTGCCGCGCACGGCAGTGACCGGCGCCAGGGCCGCGAGTTCGTCCAGGATCCGTGCATGGCCGATATCGCCGCCATGGATGATGCGGTCGCAGCCGCTCAGGAACCGCACGGCCTCGGGCCGCAGCAAACCGTGAGTGTCGGAGATCAGGCCTACGCGAACCATGTTCGCCCCGCCGTTGGTCGATTTCGGCGAGGTTACGCCGGAAGCCGCCGAAGCTCACGGGCGATCGCAACGAAACCCGCCATCTGGCACAGGGAACCGACGAACATCAGGTTGTCGACGTCCCAGAACGCGAGAAAAAGCGCGCTGCCCAGCATCAGGAGTACCGGCGCCCAGCGGGGCACGCCCGGCGCGCGCCAGAGCGCAAGCGCCTGGACCGCAAGGCCGAGCAAGGCGAGTTCTGCGAGTGACCGAGTCAGTCCATATGCGCCGCGATCGGCGGTGACCGCTGCATAAGTCGCGATCGCCCCCTGCGTGTAACGCGCATCGACGTCGCCCAGGCCGCGCGTGACTGCGGTAAAAAGGCCGAAGACGCCGCCGAGGTAGATGCTGCCGGTCACCGTCAGCGAGAGGCCGAGCGCCGCGATTGCGGGCCGGGCGCGGCGCCCGATCGCATAAAGACCGAAAGCACCGAGTACGAATAGCGGTAAGGTCAGGTAGCCGATCAGGTGCGGATCGTGGATCATCGGCCAGCGATTTTGCGCCTCGATCAGGCGCGTGACCTTGGCGGCGGCAGGTACGGGAACGTAGCGATCGTGAAATACGAAGAAGTCGGCGAGCGAGGGAAAATGGAGCGTGAACATCAGCATCCAGCAGAGCGGCAGGGCCACGAGTGCAAATGCCTGCGAGTGCCTGACAAATCGGTCGACCGTAGGTTCGTTCATGAATCGAAGTATTCATGCCAGGTGCCCGCATGACAAGTAGGCGCCGCGCCAATTTGCCGGCTGCGAAACACAAATCGCAAAGTGTCTCGCAGGCGCTTGATCCACGGATCGAGAGAAGCCGCGCGCTGATCGCCGCAGCATTTATCGCACTCGTCAGCCGGCGCGCCTACGGTCGAATCCGGGTCAGCGACATCGCACGCAAGGCCGGCGTCGGCCGTGCGACCTTCTACGCGCACTATGAGTCCAAAGACGCGCTCCTGCGGGCCGAGGTTGCCCGCGTCGTGCTGCCGATGCTGGTCGAGTTGCCTGGCGATCACTGTCTCGTCGACTGCACGAAGTTCTTCGCTCACCTGCAACAGGCGCGCGAGGTCTACCGTTCGCTGACCGCAGGCGCCGTGGCCGAACGGATCGTGCAGGACGCGTTGGAAGCCCGGCTCGCTTGCCTGTTGGCCGCGCGCAACCCGCCAGGCAAGAGCCTGGCACCGGTCCCCGCATTCATGCCGCGCTTCGCCGCCGGCACCCTGCTGGCGCTGATCGCCTGGTCGCTGGAGCAGGCCGCGGCCCCATCGCCGGCCGACCTGCAGCGCGCGTACCGCACGCTCGTCGGCCGCGCGCTCGCAAGTCCCGTGGTCAGTCGTGGGCTGCCGTGATCGCCCGCCGCACCGCCGCCAGCGGCGCCGAGTCATCGAACACCACGTTGTCGCCGCGCAGCTCGACGCCCAGACGCTGCCACAGTTGCGGCAGATCGACGGCCACCGGCGTGGCCTTCATCTGATCGTACAGATTCTCGAGCACCGGGGACCCGATCGGCGCATCGGCGGCATGCAGCGCGCGCTCCAGCGGCCAATCCTGCTCCATGTTGCCTCCGGCCGCGACGATGGCGCGCAGCGCATCCCGCAGACCGAGACGGTTGTGTGTCTGCTCCCTGATCTGGACGTCGGCCAGCAGGCAGAACATGGCGCCGCCCCAGTAGGTGCGGCCCCAGGTCGGGGTGTGGTCCAGACCCTTGTCATCCGCCGCGGGCAGACCCTTGGGCATCGATCGGACGAAATCGCGCCAGATCTGCTCTGCGCTCAGACGGCCGGCCTGCACGCGCGCAATGGACTCGATATACGTTGCCAGGCCTTCTTCGATCCAGTGATGCTCGGTGGCGACCGAAGGAAATGCCAGGTGCACCAGCTCGTGAACCACGATCCAGTCGTCGGCAAGCTGCTTTTCCGTGACGGCGCGGCCGAGCATGATGCGCACGGCCGAGCCGCGATAGGCGAACGCGGTTCCCGAACGAACGCCGGCGCCCTCGACCGGCACGACCAGCACCTTGACGTGGTCGACCGGGAAGCGGCCGTAATAGGCGGCCACGGTTCGGGCCGAGGTCGCAATCCACTCGATGATGACGCTCGGCGGCAGTTCGAACGCCCCGGGGGCGAACGCGACGTCGAAGGTCGCCTTGCCGATGGCGACATGGGTGGCCGGCAGCCGGTCGAACGCCTCGTAGGGCATGCGCCGCGTGCGAAACGCGTCGGCATCGTCCTGAGAGGAGGCGGAGCCCGCCGCCAGCAAGGCGAGGGCAGTCAACAAGCCGGGGACCGGAAATGGGCGCATACGCTTGCAAGTATGGCCCACCGCGGTCAAGCTTCACGAAACGACCCGGAGCGATTTACGTCACTGCAAAGGTTGAGCCTCCGACCACTTCATGCCCACACACCTCGCGCTACTACGCGCCGTTAACGTCGGGGGATTGAGCTTCGCGATGGCGGATCTGAGAGCGATGTTCGAAGCGCTCGACTTTGCCAATGTGCGCACGCTTCTGCAGACCGGAAACGTCGCGTTCGAAGGCGGTAGGAGGACGGGCGCGGCGCTCGAGTCCTTCCTGGAGGCGGAAACTACGAAGAGGTTGAACCTTGAATGCGACTACCTGGTCCGCACGAGCGCCCAGTGGATCGATCTGGTCGCCGGCAATCCATTTCCGAACGAAGCTCGACGTGATCCAAGTCACCTCCTGGTCATGCCGCTGAAGAGCGTGCCCGGCAAGCGCGAAGTCGCGGCGCTGCAAGCGACGATTGAAGGACGCGAGGTCCTGAGAGCTAAGGGTCAGGAGCTGTACATCGTCTATCCCGATGGCATCGGGCGATCGAAGTTAACGGTTTCGCTGATCGAGAAAAAGCTGAATACCCGGGGTACCTGCCGCAACTGGAATACGACGCTGAAACTGCTGGCGATGGCGCAAGCCAAGTAGCGACCGGCTACGGCGGCAGCCCCTGGGCGCCGGAACGCTTGGCCGTATCCAGGCCTCGCACGTTGCGGAAGGTCGAGCCCGACAGATCGGCATCGGTCAGATCGGCGCCGCTGAAGTCGGTGTCGATGAACTTGGACTCGCGCAGGTCGGCGCTCGACAGATCGGCATGCACCAGCGACGCTCCGCTGAAGTCGCCGCCGAAAACGCGGGCGCCGTGCAGATCGACGCCGGCGAGCGACGAGAAACTGAAATCGGCGCGCGACAGATCGGCCCCGCGCAGGTCGGCGCCGCTCAAGTCGGCCGAGCTGATCACCGCGTGCATCAGTCCCATCGACTGGTTCTTCATGTCGGCGGCACCGTCCAGCTTGGCCAGGTGCGCGCCGCGCAGGTCCGCGTGCTGCAGATCGCCGATGAAGCGCGCCCCCGTCAGATCGGCCCCGCGCAGATCGGCTCCGGCCAGTTGCATCGAGAACATCACCGCGCCGCGCAGGCTGGCGCGCTGCAAGTTGGCCCGCTCGGCGAAACTCACCGTCAGATTGCAACCGGACAGATCGGCGCCCGACAAGTCGGCGCTGTTCAGCACTGCGGCGGTCAAGTTGGCGTGCTTGAAGTCCACGCCCGCCAGGTTCAGGCCCGACAGGTTCTTCGAGCTGAAATCGGCTGGCGCGTGAGCCGTCGCCTGCGCCAGCTGGGCCAGCACCTGGGCGCGGTCGATTTGTTGATAACCGGAAAAATCGCCCATCGGGGGCATCTGCCCGGGCGCCGACCCGCAAACGAGCAGCAGCGCGCCCGCTGCCCAGGCAGCGCGGCGCCAGGACCTGCCAGTGCGAAGGCGGTTTGCGAATCCCATTGTTTGGGCAGGGTGATGATCCATGCTTCAACGTTACCATCTGGCGCCACCAGAACACAGACGAACAACACGGAGGGTGCTCGATGCGGTTTGCCCGGATTTTCGCTTCGATCCTGACCGCCGGCTGTTGCAGCCTGGCAGGCGCCGATGAGCCCAGCCACGTCTTGATGCGATTTCCCACGCTGCACGGCAACACGATTGTGTTCGCCGCGCACGACAACCTGTGGGCGGTCGCGCGAACCGGCGGAACGGCCGTGCGCCTGACCTCGGAGCCCGGCCGCGACCTGATGCCCCGCTTCTCACCGGATGGTCGCTGGATCGCCTTCACCGCCGACTACCAGGGCAATCGCGACGTGTACGTGATCCCGGCCACGGGAGGTCCCGCGCGACGCCTGACCTTCACTTCCGATGTGGTCGACGACGCTCCGATGCGATGGGGGCCCAGCAACATGGTGGTCACGTGGACCCCCGATTCCCGGCGCATCGTGTTTCTGTCGAGGCGCCAGGCACCGAACGTTGCGTGGCCAAAGCTGTACACGGTATCGATCGACGGCGGATTGGCGCAGCCGATGCCGCTGGACCGTGGGGGGCTGATCAGCTACAGCCCGGACGGCGGCAAGATCGCGTTCAATCGGATCTTCCGCAATTTCCGCACCTGGAAGCGCTACGAGGGCGGGCTGGCGCAGGACATCGACATTTACGACTTCACCACGCTGAAGCTCACGCATGTGACGGACTGGCCGGGTACCGAAACTTCCCCGATGTGGTACCGGCAGACGATCTACTTCCTGGCCGACCACGACGCCAACCACCGCGCCAACATCTGGTCCTACGACACCGCTGGCGGCGAGTTCCGGCAGGTGACGCATTTTTTGGACTATGACATCGATTTTCCGAGTCTGGGTTCGGCCGAAGGGGACGACGCCGGCATCGTGTTTCAAAAGGGCGGCAACCTGTACGTGCTGGATCTGCCGTCGGAGCATCTGCACACATTGAGCGTGACGGTTCCCGATGACGGCACCCGCACCGGCCCGCGTTGGGTGGACGCCAGCCCGCACATTCGCGACCAGGACATGGCGCAGCTGACCGATTTCGCCCTGGCGCCGAACGGCAAGCGGGCCGTCTTCTCGGCGCGCGGCGATCTGTTCACGATTCCGGCCGAATTCGGCAATACGCGCAACCTGACCCAGAGTCCCGGTGCGGACGAGGACCATCCGAGCTGGTCGCTGGACGGCAAGACGATCGCGTACACGACCGATGCCAGCGGCGAGCAGCAGGTCGCGGTGCGCGCGGCCGAAGGCGGGCCGGAAAAAGTGATCACCCATTTTGCGAGCGGCTACTTCTACACGCCTCGCTGGTCGCCGGGGGGCGACCGCCTCGCCTTTTCGGACAACGAACACCGGTTGTGGACCGTGTCCATCGACGGCGGCGGGCCCAGGGAAGTGGCGCGTGATCCGTACAACGAGATCCATGACTATTCCTGGTCGCCGGATGGAAAATGGCTCGCGTACAGCACTACCGCGACCAACCAGCAAGCCGGCATCTGGCTCTACGACGTCGAGGCGCGCAAAGCGACCCGGGTCAGCGAGGCGCTCGCCAACGATTTCTCCCCGGTGTTCGATCCCAACGGCAAGTACCTGTTCTTCCTGTCCACGCGCCACGAGAACCCGACGTTCAGCCAGGCCGAATTCAACGTGGCGACCTTGAAGATGACCGGTATCTACGTGGCCACGCTCGCGCGCGGCGCCGCCTCGCCGTTCGCGCCCCGCTCGGACGAAGGAGTCCCCGAGGCCGGCAAGCAGGACGCAGGCAAGGGCGCCGACGAGGGCAAGGCGGGGCAGCCCGCGGGCGAGACGGCGCCGCCTTGGAAGCCCGGCGCGAGCAAACCGGTCAAGATCGACCTGGACGGCCTGATGCAGCGGGTCGACCGGGTGCCGGTGCAGGCGGCCAACATCACCCGACTGGACAGCCGTGACGATCGCCTGTTCTACCTGACCGTGCCGAGCGACTTGATCGAAGGCCCGTTGCCGGGAGAAAAGCCCGAGCTGCACCTGTTCGACCTGAAGAAGCGCAAGGACGCGATCGTGGTTCAGGGCCTGGGCGACTACGCGATCTCGGCCGATGGTGGCAAGGTCCTGTACAAGCTCGAGAAGAAATACATCGTCGCCGACGCCAGGGCCCAGGGTCCGGGTCCGAGCGCGGGCAGGGGCGGCGACGGCGACGATGGGCCCAAGACGCTGGATTTATCGCACATGCGGGTGCGCATCGAGCCCCGGCACGAATGGAACGAAATGTTCGCCAACGCGTGGCGAATCGAGCGCGATTTTTTCTTCAGCACGAAGATGAACGGCGTGGACTGGACTGCCGTGCGCGCGCAGTACGAGAAGCTGCTGCCGCTGGTCGGGTCGCGCACCGATCTGAACTACCTGATCGGGGAGGTGATCGGCGAATTGAGCAACTCGCACACCTACGTGGGAGGGGGCGACGAAATGCCGGCCGAGCGCAGGGTGCCGACGGCCTTCCTGGGAGCCGACTTCGCGCTCGACGCCGCCTCCGGGCGCTACCGCCTGGCCAAGATCTACCCGGGCGATAACACGCGCGAGTACTACCGGCCGCCGCTGAACGTGCCGGGGCTCGATGTGCACGAGGGCGACTATCTGCTGGCGATCGACGATGTCGAATTGAAAGCACCGGTCGATCCGTACAGTCTGCTGGTCGGCAAGCTGGACGCAACGGTGAAACTCACGATAGCGGACGCGCCCGCAGGCAAGCGCCGCGACGTGGTGGTGCAGCCCGTGAAGACCGAGCTGCCGCTGCGCCAGAAGGAATGGATCGACCACAACCGGGCGCTGGTGGACCGGCTTTCGGGCGGGCGGATCGGCTACGTGTATCTGTCCGACATGTACGCGGTCGGGATGGATCAGTTCATCCGGCAGTTTTACCCACAGCTGGACAAGCAGGCGCTGGTGGTGGACGAGCGCTGGAACGGAGGCGGCTTCATCGACCAGATCGTGCTGGAGCGGCTGCGCCGGGTTCTGGTCGGAATGGACACGAATCGGAATCGTGCTCCAACCACGCTTCCCCAGCAGACCCTGAATGGCCCGAAGGTGTGCCTGCTGAACCATTACTCGGGGTCGGACGGAGATCTTTTCCCGTACTACTTCCGCAAGTACGGGCTGGGTCCCCTGATCGGAACGCGCACCTGGGGCGGCGTGCGCGGGATACGCGGCGAATGGTTCCTGCTCGATGGCGGCTACATCACGGTGCCGGAGAACGGCATCTACGACCTGGATTCGACCTGGGCCATCGAGAACCACGGGGTCGATCCCGACATCGTCGTGGACGATTCACCCTCGGACTGGGAAACGGGGCACGACGTGCAGCTCGAAGCCGGCGTCAATTACCTGCTGGAAGCTTTGAAGAAAGCTCCCCCGGGGCTGCCGCCACCGCCGCCGCTGCTGCCGGCCTATCCGCCGGGCGTGCCGTCTACCCCGGCGTCCTCCTTGCCGCCGCGCTGATCGCAGGCCCCCGGCTCGCCGACCCGTACGGCGACGACGAGCTCGTGCTCGCCGCCGCCCCGGATCACGCCGCGCAGCGGAGCCACGTCGCCGTAGTCGCGTCCGACCGCCACCGTCACGTGGTTCTGTTCGGGAATCGTGTCGTTGGTCGCATCCAGGTCGACCCAGTCCAGTGGCGGGCAGAAGACCGACACCCAGGCGTGCGAGGCCTCGGCGCCGACCGGGCGCGGCCGCTGCGGGGCGCCGCTGCTGACCAGATAGCCGCTGACGTAGCGCGCCGACAATCCGATCGACCGCAGGCAGCCGATCATCACGTGCGAAAAATCCTGGCACACGCCGGTGCGCGCTCGAAACGCCTGCAGCAGCGGAGTGGACACCTCGGTGCTGGCGGGGCGGTACTTGAAATCGGCGTGGACCCGGTGCATCAGGTCGATCGCCGCTTCGAGCAGCGGTCGGCCCGTCTCGAAGCTTGCCCGCGCGTACTGCGCAAGCTCCCGGTCGCGCGGGACGTAGGGCGAGGCGAAAACGAATTCGGACGCCGGCACGAACGGTGTGCCGGCCCGGTACTGCAACGATTCGCGCACCGCTTCCCAATCGGGGCTGGCGGCCGGATCGAGCTCCCCGGTGCGCCCCAGCATGCGCAGGCGGCTGCAGGCCTGCACGTGCAAGCGTTCGTGCGGAGCATAGAAGGAGAAGAAGGAACGGGTGTTGCCGAACGCGTCGATGCCGTCGCGCAGTTCGTTGGGCGGCGGGTCGATGGTGAGCTCGCACTGCTCCAGCTGCTGGAGGTGGTCGGATCGCGGCGTCAGGTGAGCGATATGGTGGGCGAGCTCGACCCGCGTGGAGTAGCGGTACTCGGTCGTATGCGAAACCGACAGCAGCGTGCCCTGCATCGGCAGCTCAGGCGATCATCGAGCGCATCGGCGCCTCGGCGTGCGCGAAATACTGCAATCCGATCCAGTCGGACAGCTCGAACGCCCATCCCCGCAGGCGGGTGGCCAGACCGACGAGCTGGGGCCATCGACCCTGCGCATCGCGTTCGCACAATCCGGGCAAGGTCGCGCCCAGGTTGGCTTCGAGCAGGCCATCCCCGCCAGGCGCCGGCAGCGATCCGGCCGACGCCGCCAGCGCTGCCACCTCGCGCGCCAGCAACTGGACCGTGCACGCCGTTGCGCGCGGGTTGGACGCGTCCAGCACCAGCAGATCGATCAGCGCGTCCAGCTCCTGCCGGCCCGGATAGCGCGAACGGTACGTGATCGTGCTGTCGAACAGGGCCAGGGCCAGGTCGAATCCGACCTCGTGACTGATGGCGTCCATTTCGAACAGCGCGATCAGCGTCGCGCTGGTTGCGGCCAGCCGCTCGATCTGGCGGCCCACGGTCAGCAGGCGCCATCCATCGTCGCGCGTCATGCCGTCGGCCTGGGCGCCAGTGACGGCCCGGATACCCGTGCTGACCGCCGCCAGCGGCGGCAGTGCATCCTCGGCGGTGCGGGTGGGATCGCCGTGCGGCAGCGCGGCGGCGAAGTCCCGTGCCGTGCGGTCGATCAACTGCCAGTGTTCGACCGCCAGCCGGTCGCGCAGCTCGGCCGCGTTGCGGACCAGCGCGGCCAGGTCGAAGGCGACGCTGGTCGAGCCGTTCAAGTCGGTCAATCCAGCCAGCAGCGTTCGCTCGAACACGCGCCCGCTGGTCGCCGGGGAGGGCGCGGCCGCCGGCACGAGCCCGAAGGCGGTGCCCAGCCGTCCGATCGCGTGCAGCACGGGCGGCGCGATCGCCTCGTTCGCGTGCAGTGCGGAAAGGACGTTCTGGACCGCGCGCACCGCGTTGTCGGTCCGCTCCGTGTAGCGGCCCATCCAGAACAGGTTTTCGGCGGCCCGGCTGGTGATGATGCGGCGCCGGCCCACCTCGTCGTGACGCGATTTGCGGTCCAGCAAGGTGTCGGTGTCGACCTCGCCGCCGGTGATCACCCAGGTGTCCGCGCTGCTGCCGCCGCGCTGCATCGACACGTCCTTCTGGCGCTCACCGATCCGCGTCAACCCGCCCGGCAGGGCGCGCCAGCCGCCGTCCAGATCGGCGACCGCGTAGGTGCGGATCACCGCAACGCGCGGCGCCAGCGCGCGGCGCCGCCAGGTCGGAGTCTGGGAAAAGGGCAGGTAGGCCTGCACCGTGTACAGCTGCGGATCGGCGTCGATCCGTTCGCGCAATTCGACCAGGTTCACCGGCATGCCTTCGGCATCGGCGGGTGGCTCCGGGATCGCGCCCGGATAACTGGCGCGGATCAGCGCGCGATCCAGGTGCCCGAGCGCGTCGCGGCGCGCCGCCTCCTCGCCGCACCACCACGTGGCGCGCGCCGGAAGCAGCAGGTCGGCTCCGAGCATGGCGCGCGCGATGGCGGGCAGGAACCCGTGCACCGCGTGCGATTCAAGGAACCCCGATCCGATCGCATTGGACACCAGCACCTGGCCGGCGCGCACCGCCTGCAGCAGGCCGGGCACGCCGAGCGCCGAATCCGGACGCAGCTCGAGCGGATCGCACCAGGCGTCGTCCAGCCGGCGCAACACCCCGTGGACCCGCTGCAGCCCGTGCAGCGTGCGCAGGTACAGCCGCTCGCCACGCACGGTGAGGTCGTTGCCCTCGACCAGTGGAATTCCCAGGTAGCGCGCCAGGTAAGCGTGCTCGAAATAGGTCTCGTTGTAGGGGCCGGGAGTCAGCAGCACGATGCGGGGCGTTTCGCTGTCGTCGCGCGGCGCCAGCCGGGTCAACGTATCCAGCAGGCGACGGAAGCTCGACGCGAGCCGCTGCACGTGCATCGCCCGGAAACCATCGGCAAAGAGTCTGGAGACCAGGATGCGGTTTTGCAGCGCGTAGCCCAGACCCGAGGGCGCCTGAGTCCGTTGCCCGACCACCCACCAGCGCCCGTCCGGCCCGCGCGCCAGGTCGAACCCGACGATGTGCAGGAACCGCCCGCCGACCGGCTCGCTGCCGTGCAGCGGCCGCAGGTAGCCCGGATTGCCGAACACCAGCGCCGGCGGCAGCAGGCCGTCCTTCAGCAGGCGCTGCTCGCCATACACGTCGCGCAGGATGGCCGACAGCAGGCCCGCCCGCTGGACGATCCCCGGTTCGATCTGGGCCCAGTCCTCGCGCGAGACGATGAACGGCAAAAGGTCCAGCGACCAGCGGTTGGCCGAGCCGTGCTGGTCGCTGTACACGTTGTAGGTAATTCCGTCCTCGTGCACCTGGCGGGCCAGCAGCGCCGCGCGGCGGTCGAAGTCGGCGATCGCGGCAGGGCCGAGCTTCGCGAAGAACTCGCCCCAGGGCGGCCGCAAGGCGCCCAGCGGGTCGCGCAACTCGTCGAAATGCCCGCTCGTCACCGGGCCTGCCAGGCGCGCAGCCGCGATCGTCGGGTCTTCGGAGTCTTCGAGTTGCAGGTCGGCCTGGCTCACGGGTGGCTCGATGGAATTTTACGGGCGGCGCAAGTCCAGCGTGAACGGATATTCGAGACTGCGTCGGTGCCGCTGAACGATCATCTCGCCCGGCGTGTGGCCGATCTGCTCGAAGCGGGCCAGCCGTCGGCTTTCGGCCTCGTACGCGTTGACGGGAAAGATCTCGTAGTGGCGCCCGCCCGGGTGCGCGACATGGTAGCGGCAGCCGCCCAGGGAGCGCCGCATCCAGGTGTCGACGATGTCGAAGGTCAGCGGCGCGTGGGTCCCGATGGTCGGGTGCAGGCAGTTCGGCGGCTGCCAGGCGCGGTAGCGGACCGCGCCGACAAATTCGCCCACGCGCCCGGTCGGCTGCAGCGGCGCGGCGCGCCCGTTGACCGTGATCAGGTGGCGGTTGTCGTTCAGGCCACTGACGTGCAATTCGATTCTTTCGAGCGAAGAGTCGACGTAACGGGCGGTCGCGCCGGCCGCGGGCTGCTCGCCCAGCACGTGCCACGGCTCCAGAGCGCCTCGCAGCGTGAGGTCGATGCCTTGCGCGGACACCGCGCCATAGCGCGGAAAGCGGAATTCGAAATGCGGCGCGAACCAGGCCGGATCGAACCGGTACCCCGCGCGGCCCAGCTCTTCCAGCACGTCTTCCAGGTCCATCTGGACGAAGGTCGGCAGCAGGAAGCGGTCGTGCAGCGCCGTAGCCCAGCGCGTCAGCGGCTCGGTGTAGGGCCGGCTCCAGAAGCGCGCCACCAGCGCGCGCAGCATCAGCTGCTGCACCAGGCTCATGCGCGGATGCGGGGGCATTTCGAACGCGCGCATCTCGAGCAGGCCCAGGCGGCCGGCCGGGCCGTCCGGCGAGTACAGCTTGTCGATGCAGAATTCGGCGCGGTGCGTGTTGCCGGTGACGTCGACCAGCAGGTTGCGAAACAGCCGATCGACGCGCCAGGGCAGCGCGCCCCCGTCCTGCGCGTCCAGACGCCGCAACTCGTCGAATGCGATCTGCAGCTCGTACAGCTGCTCGTCGCGAGCCTCGTCCACCCGCGGCGCCTGGCTGGTCGGACCGATGAACAGCGTCGAGAACAGGAACGACAGTGCCGGATGGTTGTGCCAGTAGCGCACCAGGCTGGCCAGCAGGTCGGGCCGGCGCAACAGCGGGCTGTCGGCAGCCGTCGCTCCACCCAGAACGAAGTGGTTGCCGCCGCCGGTGCCGGTGTGGCGTCCGTCCAGCATGAACTTCTCGGGCGACAGACGCGAAAGGCGCGCCGCCTCGTACAGGAATTCGGTCCGATCGACCAGCTCGCCCCAGCTGGCGGCCGGATGGATATTCACCTCGATCACACCGGGATCCGGGGTGATCGACAGGTGCCGCAGACGCGGATCGGGCGGCGGCGGGTAGCCTTCCAGTACCACGCGGACGCCGCGCTCGGCCGCGGTGGCTTCCACCGCCGCCAGCAACTCCAGGTAATCCTCCAGCTCGGTGATCGGCGGAAAGAACACGTACAGGATGCCGTCGCGCGCCTCCACGCACAGGGCCGTGCGGGTCAGGCGGCTGGCCGATTCGAAGCGACGGGGAGCCGCACCTCGTTCGACCTCGGTCGGCCGCCCCGCAAACTGCCGGCGCAGCGTCGCCGGCTCCGGCAGGGCCGGACGCGGCGCGAAGGGATCGCGCTCGATCGCGTGCGGAAATTCCGCCTCCGACACCCACGGCAGCGACTCCAGCGGCAGGCGGTAGCCCATCGGCGAATCACCGGGGATCAGGTACATGCGCTCGTCGCGCAGAAACCAGGGGCCGGTGATCCAGAGCGGTTCGCGCGAGGGGGTGCTGCGGTCGCGCTGGATCGGCAGCGCGTAGCCGATCACCTTGGACAGGCCCTGCGAGAACACGCGGCACAGGCGCGCGCGTTCCATCTCGTCGTCCAGGCGCGAATCGAACGGGTCGACATTGGTCGGCAGGCGCCGCTCGCGCCACAGGTAATACCAGACGTCCTCGTAGCCCGGTATCGCGAAGGCCGCATCCAGGCCCAGGCGTGCGCACAGCGGCCGGATGAAGGCCAGTGCGTCCTGCGCCTGGTAACGCCCGGGGGCGCGTTCGTCGTCGAACAGCGACGGGTCGTTCCAGCAGGGCAGGCCATCGGTGCGCCAGAACATCGACAGGGCCCAGCGTGGCAGCTGCTCGCCCGGATACCATTTGCCCTGCCCGAAATGGACGAAGCCGCCTGCACCGTACTTCTCCCGCAGCCGGTGCAGCAGCTCGATGCCATAGCCGCGCTTTTTCGGCCCGAGCGCAGTCGTGTTCCATTCGTCCGCGTCGCGGTCTTCGACCGCGACGAAGGTCGGCTCTCCCCCCATCGTCAGCCGCACGTCCATCCGGGTGAGCTGCGCGTCGACCTGGCGCCCCAGCTCATCGATCGCGCTCCACTGCGGATCGGTGTAGGGCCTGGTCACGCGCGGTGATTCGAGAATGCGCTGCACCTGCATTTCGTGATCGAACTGCACTTCGCATTCGTCGACGCTGCCGCTGACCGGCGCTGCCGAATCGGGCTCGGGCGTGCAGGCCACCGGCAGGTGACCCTCGCCGGCGAACAGCCCCGAGGTCGGATCCAGCCCGATCCAGCCCGCCCCCGGCAGGTACACCTCGCACCAGGCGTGCAGGTCGGTGAAATCGGAAGCGGCGCCGGACGGGCCATTGAGCGCCGGCACGTCGGGTTTGAGCTGGATCAGATAGCCCGAGACGAAGCGCGCCGCCAGGCCCAGGTGCCTGAGGATCTGAACCAGCAGCCAGCCGGTGTCGCGACAGGATCCGCTGCCCGAACGCAGCGTGTGCTCCGGCGTCTGCACGCCCGGCTCCATCCGGATCAGGTATTCGATCGCGCGCCGAAGCTGCTGATTCAAGTCGACCAGGAAATCGATGGTGCGCTGCGGCCGCCGGTCGACCTTCTCCAGATACCGGCGCAGCAGGGGTCCGCACTCGCCGCGGGCCAGGTAGGGGCGAAGATCGTGCTCGAGCGGCGCCTCGTAAGCGAACGGAAACATCTCGGCGACCGGCTCGAGAAAGAAATCGAACGGGTTGTAGACCGACATCTCGGCCACCAGGTCGACCTTCACCTGCAGCTGGTCCGTCTTTTCCAGAAAGACCAGGCGGGCCAGGTAGTTCGAGAACGGGTCCTGCTGCCAGTTGATGAAGTGGGTCTGCGGCGCGACGTTCAGCGAATAAGACAGCACCGGGGTGCGGCAATGCGGGGCCGGACGCAGACGAACGACCTGGGGTGAGAGGCTGACGCGCCGGTCGTACCGATAGCGGGTCAGGTGACTCAAGGCGACGTGGATCATCGACGAAGCGGGTCGGCTCGGCAGTGAGGGCGGTCGTTCCCGATTCCTTCGAGAACGCTCAATCGGCGCTGCGTGGCTGAGGGGTTTGCGCGACCAGCTGAAACGGCTGCGACCCGGGCGGCTGATCGGCGTCCAGTCCGGCCGGCAGCGGGGCACGCACCGGAGCACACGACGACGTCTGCAGCCGCGGCGTCTGCGCCGGACTGGGGGCGCTGCGCCAGGTGGGGTCGGGAATTTCGGAAAAGACCTGCCGCAGCCGTGCGCCCCAGGTGTTGCGGATCAAATGCATGTATTCGTTGTCCTGGTCGATCTGGACGAACTTCGTGACCCGCAGCCGGTCGACCTCGTAGACCAGCAGGTCCAGCGGCAGCCCCACCGAAATGTTGGACCGAAGCGTGGAGTCCATCGACACCAGCGCGCACTTGGCGGCCTCGTCCAGGCGGGTGGTCGGTGAAAGGACCCGATCGATGATCGGCTTGCCGTACTTGGACTCGCCGATCTGGAAATACGGATTCTCGTTGGTGGCTTCGATGAAATTGCCCGCCGCATAGACCTGGAACAACCGCATCGATTCGCCACGGATCTGGCCGCCGAATACGAAGCTGCAGTTGAATTCGATGCCGCCTTCCTTCAGCGCGGCCGCGTCGCGCGCGTGCACCTGGCGCACCGCATCGCCCACCACGCGCACCGACTCGAGCATGCCGCCGGCATTCCAGACCGAAGTCCGATCGGGCGAAAGGTGCTCGCACACGATTTGCTGCACCGCCTGGGTGATCGCCAGGTTGCCCGCGCTCAGCAGCACCATCAGCCGCTCGCCCGGGTGCTCGAACACGGTCATCTTGCGGAAGGTCGAGATCTGGTCGACTCCGGCATTGGTGCGCGAATCTGACAGGAACACCAGCCCGTCGTTCAGCCGCATTCCCACGCAGTAGGTCATCTGGTCCCGGCTGGCCGCCGCAGCGCGGCCGCGCCTCTCGTTTCGATCGCACGATGTTAAACCGGCGCCCGCATCGGAGAGCGGGTTTTTCTTGAGGCCATTAGCGGGCCATCAGGGGCACCAGGAAGTCGTGGCTGATGCGTTGCCCCAGATCGTTGACACGCTTCAGAAACGAAGTCAGGAAAACGTGCAGGCTCGTATCCAGGATGTCGTCGATTCGCCCGTATTGGAGCTCGGCGCGCAGCAGACCGGCGCGGCGCGAGGTCTCGTCGGACTGGTCGTTGCGGACCTGCTCGAGGTTGGTGCAGACCTCGTTCAAGGACGCCAGCAGCGAGCGCGGCATGTCGCCGCGCAGCATCAGCAGCTCGGCCACGCGCGAGGGGGTGATCACGTCGCGGTATACCTTGCGGTAGATCTCGAAGGCCGACACCGAACGCAGCACCGCGGCCCAGTAGTAGAAATCCAGGTACGGCTCTTCCTTCGTTTCGGCCGGTGGCGGTATCGCCCCCTCGGGCAGCTCCGCGCCGTGAAACTTGATGTCCAGGATCCGGGCCGTGTTGTCGGCGCGCTCCAGAAAGGTGCCCAGGCGGATGAAATAGAAGGCCTCGTCCTTCAGCATCGTGCCGATGGTTACGCCTCGCGACAGGTGCGAGCGGAACTTGACCCACTCGAAGAACTCGTGCGGATCGCGCTGCAGCAGGCCGGCTTTCAGGTGCTGTTGCAGCTGCAACCAGGTGTCGTTGTGGGTCTCCCACACGTCGGTCGTCAGGGCGCCGCGCACCGCCCGCGCGTTTTCGCGTGCCGCCTGCAGGCAGCTGATGATCGAGGACCGGTTGCTCGGATCGCCCACCATGAATTCGAGCACATCGTTCGCGGTCAACGTCGCAAAGCGCGCGTCGAAAGCCGGCAGCAGCTCGGAAATACCCAGCATGGCACGCCAGCCGCGCTCGGCCGACTCGCGCGACATCGGCAGCAGGGAGGTCGCGACGGTCACGTCCAGCATCCGCGCCGTGTTCTCGGCGCGCTCGATGTAGCGCGCCATCCAGAACAGGTGGTCGGCCGTGCGACTGAGCATCAGCGCCCCAGCACCCAGGTGTCCTTGGTGCCGCCGCCCTGGGACGAATTGACGATCAGGGAGCCTTCGCGCAGCGCGACCCGGGTCAGCCCGCCGGGCACCAGGGCGGTTTGCTGACCCGACAGCACAAACGGGCGCAGGTCGACGTGCCGCGGCGCCACGCCCGATTCGGCGTAAGTCGGGCAGGTCGACAGGGCCAGGGTCGGCTGCGCAATGTAGTTCTCGGGGTGGGCGCACAGCCTGCGCCGGAATTCGTCCAGCTCCTCGACGGTGGAGCACGGCCCGATCAGCATCCCGTAGCCGCCCGCGTTGTGAACTTCCTTCACGACCAGCTGCGCCAGGTGGTCCAGCGCATACTGCAGCTCGTCGCGGTTGCGGCACTTGTAGGTCGGCACATTGGCCAGCACCGGCTTCTCGCCCAGGTAGAAGTCGATCATGTCGGGAACGAACGGGTAGATCGACTTGTCGTCCGCCACCCCGGTGCCGATCGCATTGGCGAGCGTCACGCGCCCCGCGCGGTACACGTCCAGCAGTCCCGGCACCCCCAGCGTGGAATCCTTCCGAAACACGGTCGGATCCAGGAAATCGTCGTCGATGCGGCGGTAGATCACGTCCACGCGCTTCGGGCCGCGTGTGGTGCGCATGTACACGCCCGTGTCCTGCGCGAACAGATCCTGGCCCTCGACCAGCTCGATGCCCATCTGCTGGGCTAAGAACGCGTGCTCGAAATACGCCGAGTTGTACATCCCCGGTGTCAGCAGCACCACGGTCGGGTCGTCGACCCCAACCGGCGCGACCGAGCGCAGGTTCTCCAGCAGCAGGTCCGGGTAGTGCTCGACCGGGGCCACCCGGTTGGAGGTAAAAAGGTCCGGGAAAAGGCGCATCATCATCCGGCGGTTTTCCAGCATGTACGACACGCCGCTGGGCACGCGCAGGTTGTCCTCGAGGACGTAGAACTCGCCGCCGTCGGCCCGCACGATGTCGATTCCGCCCACGTGCGCGTAGATGCCGCCCGGTACGTCGACTCCCTTCATCTGCGGCCGGTACTGCGAATTGCCGAAGACCGCCTCGGCCGGAATCCGCCCGGCCTTGACGATTTCACCGTCGTGGTAGATGTCGTGCAGGAACAGGTTCAGCGCTTTGACGCGCTGGCGCAGCCCCGTTTCGAGCTGGCGCCACTCGGCCGCCGGAATGATGCGGGGAATCACATCGAAGGGAATCAGCCGCTCGGTTCCGGCGCTTTCGCCATACACCGCAAAGGTGATGCCCACGCGCCGGAATACGAGGTCGGCCTCCGAGCGCTTCAACCGCATCAGGTCATCGCTCTGACGCGACAGCCACGACTCGTACTCGCGGTAATGGGAACGCGCGCACCCGTCGGCCCCGTACATCTCGTTGAAGGGGGCGAACGACGTCGACTGCGACTGCGACTGCCCGGGCTGTGCAGACATTGGAGAATCAGGTCATGCAAATTCCACGCCTGGCGGGCGTCCAGTGCAATAGAGCCAAAATGGCGCTCCAGGATGCACGAAATGGGCGCGCGCTGGCAGCCTTGTGCACCGTGCAGGTGCAAGACAGGTGTCGGAAATGGGGGACGGCGGCCGTCAAAGCCGGATCTGCTGGATGCGCGAAGCGAACCAGGCCCCGATAGCGGCTACCGCTGCCAGGGCGCCGAAGCCGATCCGGATCGCCTGGCTCAGCTGTGTCGCCGTTTCGGGGGTCAGGCTGTGCAGGTCGATCCGGCCGGAGCTGCCGGGCGCCAGCGCGAACACAACGGCCCCGAAGATTGCCGTTCCGAGGGCGGCGCCCGAGTAGCGCGACAGTGAAACGATCGAGGCCGCTGCGCCCAACCGTTCCCGCCCGGCCAGCGTCTGGCTGATGATTTGCGCGCTCGGCATCACGCTGCCGAAGCCGAAACCGCACAGCGCACCACACGCGGCGATCAGGTCACTGCGGGCGGGCAGCGCGCCCATCAGGATCAGCGCCACGCACGAGATCAACAGGCCCGCCACCGGCATCCGGGCCGGCCGGCCGGTGCGGCTGACGATGCGGCCCGTGACGGTGGAGCCGGCGACGATGCCGAGCGTCAGCGGCAGCAGCAGCGCTCCGGCCTGGCGGGCGTCGGCGCCGTGGCCGATCTGCAGCAGCACGGGCAGGAAGAAGATCAACGCGAACAGGCACGATGCGAACGAAACGACGCTTAGGCTCAGATAGCGCATCGACCGGTCGCGCAGCAACTCGATCGGCAGAAACGGATCGCGCCGCCGCAGCTCGCGCGTGATCAGCATCGCCCAAAGCAGGAGGCTCCCCGCAACCAGCGCCACGCTGGTGATCGAGGTAAACGTAAAGCGGTAACCGGCGAAGGTGGCCCAGATCAGCGAGGCCGTGACCGCCGCAGCGAACACGATGGCCCCGATCGGATCGGCCGGCGCCGCCCGCGCATCTCCGCTTCCGCGCGGCAGTCGCAGCAGGCGCCAGCTCGCCAGCGCGCACAGCGGCAGATTGGCCAGAAACAGCCACCGCCAGCTGGCATGGTGCACCACCAGACCGCCGATCAGCGGGCCGCCCACGTTGGCGAGCGTGAAGTTGGTCGCAAAATAGGCCTGGAATCGCGCGCGCTCGCGCGGCGGCACCAGTTCGCCGATCAGGGCCTGCGACATCACCATCAGGCCACCCCCGCCCAAGCCCTGCAGCACGCGCGACGCCACCAGCATTGCGAGCGAGGGGGCCGATCCGCACGCGACCGACCCGACGCTGAAGATCCCCAGCGCCACCAGCAGCGTGTCGCGCCGGCCGTAACGGTCGCCCAGCCGGCCGTACAGCGGCACGCTGACCGTCATCGCGATCAGGTAGGCGACCGACACCCAGGTCGTGTCGCGCAGGCCCCCCAGGTCGGCCGCGATGCTGGGGGTGGCCGTGGCCAGCAGCGTCTGATCGGCCGCAGCCAGGAATATCGGCAGCATCACCGCCGAGAAGATTTGCAGAAAGCGGCCGGTCGATACCGGCTCGGTCGGAAGACCGGCACGTGCCGAATCGGTTTTGGCGTCGGATGGCACTACCGGGCCGCCGGCGCTTCCCAGCCGCCTCCAAGGGCCTGGATCAACTGCACCGTAGCAGCGGCCCTGCGTCCGTCGATCGTCAGTGCATTCTGACGGCTGGTCAGCTCGGTCGTCTGGGCCGTGATCACGTTCAGGTAGCTGACCGTGCCGCCCTTGTACTGGCTGATCGTCAACGCGAGCGACTCCTGCGCGGCCTTGACCGCGGCGGCCTCGACCACGGCTTCCTGGGCCAGTATCCGCAGCGAGGCCAGGCTGTCCTCGACGCTCTGCAGCGCCGTCAGCACCGTCTTGCGGTACGTGGCGGAGGCCGCGTCCCAGCCGGCCACGGCCTGATCGCGCGCGGCGAAGCGGGCGCCCGAGTCGAACAGCTTCTGGGCCAGCGTGGGCCCCAGGGACCAGACGCGGGCCGGCGTCGAGAACAGCGAGGCGTGGGACGGCGCCGAGAAGCCGCCGGTCACGTCCAGGCTCACGGTGGGGAAGAACGCGGCCGTGGCCACGCCGATCTGGGCGTTGGCGGCGGCTGCGCGCCGCTCGGCGGCGGCCACGTCGGGTCGGCGCTCCAACAGCGTGGCCGGCAGCTGGGCCGGCACCTCGGGGAACTGCAACTTGTAGGGCTGCGAGTCGATCGAGACATCCGCCGGCGCTTTGCCGATCAGTATCGCGATCGCGTGCTCGAGTTGAGCACGCGAGATGCGCACGTCGATCGCCTGTGCGCGGGTGGCTTCGAGCTGGGCTTGCGCCTGCGACACGTCGCTGCGCGCCGCGACCCCGGCCCGGTAGCGGCTCTCGGTGAGTTGCAGCGACTTCTCGTAGTCCTGGACCGCGTCCTCCAGCAGCCGCCGTTGCTCGTCGGCGACCCGCAGCGACAGGTAATCCGACACCAGCTGGCCCTGCAGGCTGAGCGTGGTGGCGGCAAGGTCGCTCGCGCTGGCCTGTGCCGAAGCCTGTGCCTGCTCCAGGCTGCGTCGCAGGCCGCCCCATAGATCGAGCTCCCACGACGTGCTCAGCGTGATCGAGTTGAATGTGGTCGGCCGGGCGCTGCGCGAGGCCGTGCTGCCGCTGGAGCCCTGGCTGCGGACGCTGGACGCGTTCAGGTTGACCACCGGAAACAGCGTGTCGAACGCCTGGCGGGCCAGCGCGTCGGCCTGGCGGTAATTGGCCTCGGCCACCCGGACGTCCTGGTTGGCCGTGGCGACCTCCAGAGCGAACGTGTCGAGCTGGCCGTCATCGAAGACCTTCCACCAGGCCGACGGCATCTTGTCGTCGGACGGTTGCGCCGGCTTCCAGTTCGGGTCTTCCTTGTACCCGACGGGCAGCTGCATCGCCGGCCGCACATAGTCCGGCCCGACCGCGCAGGCGGCCAGCAGCAGGGCGACCGGCAGGCCTGCCAAGGGGCTAAGAGCGGACCTCATCGGGGCTTTCCTGGATCGACCGCGGTGGGGTGGGGCGCGCGCTGCCGTGGCACGCCACGGCGCGCGCGCCAGCCGGCGATCTTCAGGCGCAACCGATCCAGGCTCAGGTAAACCACAGGCGTCGTGTAAAGGGTCAGCAACTGGCTCAATATCAGCCCCCCAACGATCGAAATACCGAGTGGCTGGCGCAACTGGGCGCCTTCGCCGGAGATCACCACCAGCGGCAACGCGCCGAACAGCGCGGCCATCGTCGTCATCATGATCGGGCGGAAGCGCAGCAGGCAGGCGCGCCGGATCGCCTCGCGCGGATCGACCGCTTCGGTACGCGACGTTTCGATCGCCACGTCGATCATCATGATCGCGTTCTTCTTCACGATGCCGATCAGCAGGATCACGCCGATCAGGGCCATGATCGTGAAATCGGTGTTGGAGGCCATCAGGGCCAGCACCGCTCCGACCCCGGCCGACGGCAGCGTCGACAGAATCGTGATCGGGTGGATGGTGCTTTCATAGAGCATCCCCAGCACGATGTAGATGGTCACCAGCGCCGCCAGGATCAGCAGCGGCTCGCTGGACAGGGACTGCAGAAACAACTTGGCGCTGCCCTGGAAACCGCCGGAGAGCGACGATGGCACGCCGATCTGCGCCATGGCCCGCTCGATCGCCGCGGTGGCCTGCCCGAGCGACACGCCCAGCGGCAGGTTGAACGAGAGGGTCGAGGCGGCCAGCAGCCCCTGGTGATTGACGGCCAGCGGCGTGTTGGAGATCTCCCACTTTGCCAGCGTCGCCAGCGGCACCTGTGCGCCTGTCGGTGAGACCACGTAAACATCGTTCAACGACGACGGCTGCTCCAGGTACTGCGGCGCAGCCTCCATCACCACGTGATACTGGTTCAGCGGCTCGTAGATGGTCGAGACCTGGCGCTGCCCGAAGGCGTCGTTCAGCGTCGAGTCGACCAGGTTCATGTTCAGGTTCAGCCGGTCCACCGCGTTGCGGTCGACCTGAAGGTAGGTGCGCAGCCCCTTGTCCTGGGCGTCGGTGTTCACGTCGGCCAGCTCCGGCAGCCCGATCAGAGCGGCCCGGATGCGGGGCTCCCATGCGCGCAGCTCGTTGACGTCGGCGTCCTGCAGCGTGTACTGGTACGCCGAATTGCTCTGGCGCGCTCCCGTTCGCAGGTCCTGCACCGGCTGCATGAACAGGTTGGCGCCGGCCACGTGCGCCAGCTGACCGCGCAGGCGCGCGATCACCTGGTCGCTGGTGGTGCGCGTCACGGCAATCGGTTTGAGCACGGCGAAGACGAAGCCCCCGTTGGTCTGCCCGCCGCCGGTAAACCCGTTGGCGGTCTGAACGGCCGGATCGGCGGCAACGACTTGAAGGAACTCGGCGAGCTTCTTCGACATCGTCTGGAACGAGGTGCTCTGGTCGGCCTGCAGGCCCCCCATGATCAACCCGGTTTCCTGCGTCGGAAACAGTCCCTTCGGGATCCGCACGAAGAGGACCACGTTGGCCACGATGGTGACGGCCAGCACGAGCAGAGTGATCACCGGATGGCGCAACGCAACGACCAACGAGCGCTCGTAGCCCAGAGTGGTCGCTGATCCGATCCGCGTGACCGGGTTCCAGAACCCCTTCGCCAGGGTCGCGGTGAGTTGCCGCCAACGCGACTGCACCGGCGCCAGGGCGGGGCGCGCTGCGTGGCGCAGCAGCCGGGCGCACATCATTGGCGTGGTGGTCAACGAAACGACCAGCGAGATCAGGATCGCGACCGACAAGGTGACCGCGAACTCGCGGAACAGGCGACCGAGAAACCCGCCCATCGCCAGGATCGGGACGAACACCGCGATCAGCGACAGGCTCATCGACAACACGGTGAAGCCGATCTGGCGCGCGCCGCGCAACGCCGCCCGCATCGGCGCCATGCCTCCCTCGACGTGCCGCTTGATGTTCTCCAGCACCACGATCGCGTCGTCGACCACGAAGCCGGTCGAAATGGTCAGCGCCATCAGGGTCAGGTTGTTCAGGCTGAATCCGCTCAGGTACATCACGGCAAATGTGCCGATCAGCGACACCGGGACCGCCACCGCCGGAATCAGTGCGGCCCGCGCATCGCGCAGGAACAGGAACACCACGAAAATGACCAGGCACACCGCAATCAGCAGCGTGCGCTGGGTCTCCTGCAGCGAGGTGCGGATCGTTGGCGTGCGCTCCATCATCACCCGCATGTCGATCGCGGCCGGGATCGACGCGCGCAATACGGGCAGCAGCGCCTTGACCCGGTCGACCGTCGCCAGGATGTTGGCGCCCGGCTGGCGGCGCACCAGGATCAGGATCGCCTCCTTGCCGTTGGACAGCGCCATGTTGCGGATGTCCTGCACCGAATCCAGCACGCTGCCCACGTCGGCCAGACGCACCGGCGCGCCGTTGTGATAGGCGACGATCAGCGGCAGGTATTCGGCGGCGGTGCGTGCCTGGTCGTTGGCACCCACCTCCCAGGTGCGCTGCGCGTCATCGATCATTCCCTTGGGCCGGTTCGAGTTGGTCGCGGCGATCGCGGAACGCACCGTCTCGAGGGGAATGCCGGCCCGGTTCAGCGCACCGATATTGAGCTCGACACGAACTGCCGGCAGCGCGCTGCCGCTGACGTCGACCTGACCGACGCCGATCACCTGGGCGATCCGCTGCGCCAGCACCGTCGATGCGACGTCGTACATCTGGCCGCGCGTCAGGGCCTCCGAGGTCAGCGTCAGGATCATGATCGGCGAGTCCGCCGGATTGGCCTTGCGGTAGGTCGGATTGCTCGGCAATCCGGACGGCAGCAGCGGCCGGGCCGCGTTGATCGCGGCCTGCACGTCGCGCGCGGCGCCGTCGATGTCGCGCGACAGATCGAACTGCAAGTTGATCCGCGACGATCCGAGCGTGCTGGAGGAGGTCATTTCGTTGACGCCGGCGATGATTCCGAGCGATCGTTCCAGCGGCGCAGCCACGGTGGCGGCCATCGTGTCGGGGCTCGCGCCCGGCAGGGACGCCTGCACCGAGATGACCGGAAAGTCCAACTGCGGCAGCGGCGCCACCGGCAGCATCACGTACCCGAGGACTCCTGCGAGGGCGATCGCCGCCGTCAGCAGCGTGGTCGCAACCGGCCGGACGATGAAAATCGAGGACACCCTCATGCGGCGACTCTCGCCCTGGTTTGCAGCCGCTGCGCCAGCCGGTCGAAGGCCAGGTAGATCACCGGCGTGGTGAACAGCGTCAGCGCCTGACTGACGATCAGGCCGCCGACGATCGTGATGCCCAGCGGGTGGCGCAACTCGGAGCCGACGCCGGTGCCGATCATCAGCGGCAGCGCTCCGAACAGGGCCGCCAGCGTGGTCATCATGATCGGGCGAAAGCGCAGCAGGCAGGCCTTGTAGATCGCTTCGGGCGCGGGCAGTTTCTCGTGCCGCTGCGCCTCCAGCGCGAAGTCGATCATCAGAATCGCGTTCTTCTTCACGATCCCGATCAGCAGGATGATGCCGATGATCCCGATCACTCCCAGGTCGTGGCCCGAGATCAGCAGCGCGAGCAGGGCGCCGATGCCGGCCGACGGCAGCGTCGACAGGATCGTGATCGGGTGGATATAGCTTTCGTACAGCACGCCCAGCACGATGTACATCGTAACCACCGCGGCCAGGATCAGCAGCACCTCCGATCCCAGCGCGGCGCGGAAGGCGAGGGCGGCCCCCTGGAATTCGGTCCGGATCGATAAGGGCATCTGCAGCTGCTGCTCGACCGATTCGACCGCGGCCACCGCATCGCCCAGCGAGGCGCCGGCGGCCAGGTTGAACGACACGGTGGTGGCCGGAAACTGCGCCAGGTGATTCAGCACCAGGGGCGTGGCGCGTTCGGTCACGTGCGAGATCGCCGACAGCGGCACCTGCTGACCCGTGCTCGACGGTACGTACAGCTGGCCGAGCGCATCGATCCCCCGCCGGGCCTGGGGCGAAACCTCCAGCACGACCCGGTACTGATTGGACTGGGTGAAGATCGTGGAAACCAGCCGCTGCCCGTACGCGTCGTACAGCACGCTGTCGATCTCGGCCACCGTGACCCCCAGTCGCGAGGCCGTGTCGCGGTCGATATCCACGTAAGCCTGCAGGCCCTGCTCCTGTGAGTCGGCCGCGACGTCGGCCAGCTGCGGAAGCTGTCGAAGCCGGTCGACCAGCTTGGGCACCCAGATCGACAGGTCGTCCGGATTGGACGAGTCCAGCGTGAACTGGTACTGCGTGCGCGAGACCCGGTCCTCGATCGTCAGGTCCTGCACGGGCTGCAGGTACAGCGTGATCTCGGGCACCGCCAGGGCCCGCTGCTTCAGGCGCTGCAGGATCGTGGCCAGGTCGGAGCGCTCCGACCGGGGTTTCAGGTTGATCGTCATGCGACCGGTGTTCAGGCTCTGGTTGATGCCGTCGACGCCGATCTGCGAGCTCAGGCTGTCGACCGCAGGATCCTGCAGGATCGCCTCGGCCAGCGCCTGCTGGCGCGTCGCCATCGACTCGAACGACACCGATTGGGGCGCCTCGGTGATGGCCTGGATCGCGCCGGTGTCCTGCTGCGGCAGGAACCCCTTGGGTACGACCACGTACAGCGCAGCGGCCAGCACCAGCGTTCCGATCGCCACCCACAGCGTCAGCGTCTGGTGCGCCAGCACCCGGCGCAGCGCCGCCCCATAGCCGGCCAGCATCGAGTCGAAAAAGCGGCCGGTCGAGCGCAGCAGCCAGGATTTTTGCTCGTCGGGCGTGTGGCGCAGCAGGCGGGCGCTCATCATCGGCGTCAGCGTCAGCGACACCGCCGCCGAGATCAGGATGGACACGGCCAGCGTGATCGCGAATTCTCGAAACAGGCGGCCGACGACCTCGGACATGAACAGCAGCGGGATCAGCACCGCGATCAGCGAGATCGTCAGCGAAATGATCGTGAACCCGATCTGGCCGGCCCCCTTCAGCGCGGCCTGCATCGGAGGTTCGCCCGCTTCCACGTAGCGGGCGATGTTCTCGATCATCACGATGGCGTCATCGACCACGAATCCGGTCGCCACCGTCAATGCCATCAGCGTCAGGTTGTTGATGCTGAATCCGGTCAGGTACATCACGCCGAAGGTCCCGACGATCGACAGCGGCACGGCGACCGCCGGGATCACGGTGGCGGCGGCGCTGCGCAGAAACACGAAGATCGCCAGCACGACCAGCACGACCGCCAGCATCAGCTCGTACTGAACGTCGCGCACCGAGGCGCGTATCGTGACCGTCCGGTCCGTCAGCACGGCCACGTCGATGGCGGCCGGCAGGCTGGCGCGCAGCTTCGGCAGCAGCGCCTTGATCCGGTCGACCACCTCGATCACGTTGGCACCGGGCTGGCGCTGGATGCTCAGCACGATGCCGGGCGTCCGGTTGGCCCAGGCGGCCAGCCGGATGTTTTCGGCGCCGTCGACCACGTCCGCAATATCCGTCAGGCGCACCGGCGCCCCGTTGCGGTAGGCGATCACGATCTGCTGGTAGTCGGCCGCCGAGCGCAGCTGATCGTTGGCGTCGATCGTCGAAGCGCGCTGCGGCCCGTCGAAGCTGCCCTTGGCCTGGTTCACGTTACCGTTGGAGATCGCGGTGCGCACGTCGTCCAGCGACAGGCCCAGCGCAGCGACCGCGCGCGGGTTGACCTGCACGCGCACGGCCGGCTTCTGGCCGCCGCTGACCGTTACCAGACCCACGCCGCTCAATTCGGACAGCTTGGGCGCCAGCCGCGTATCGGCCAGGTCTTCGATCTGCGTGGTCGGCAGCGTGCTGGAGGTCAAGGCCAGGGTCAGCACGGCGGTATCGGCCGGGTTGACCTTGCTGTAGACGGGCGGCATCGGCAGGTCGACCGGCAGGAAGTTGTAGGCGGCATTGATCGCGGCCTGCACCTCCTGCTCGGCCACGTCCAGCGACAGCTTAAGGTCGAAGCGCAGCGTGATGGTCGAGGAGCCGCCCGCGCTGGACGACCACATCTCGGTCAGCCCGGGCATCTGCCCGAACTGGCGCTCCAGAGGAGCGGTGATCGAGGAAGTCACGACGGCGGGACTGGCGCCCGGATACAGCGTGGTGACCTGGATCGTCGGGTAGTCGATCTGCGGCAGCGCTGATTGCGGCAGCAGCGTGTAGGCGACCATCCCGGCCAGCATCACCGCGATCATCAACAGCGAAGTGGCGACCGGCCGCTGAATGAAAGTGCGCGACGGATTCATCGCGAGCGTTCCCGTTCCTCAGGCGGCTGGCCGCCACTGCCCGCCCGATCGCCCCTCGCCCGCGACTTTCTACTGTGGCCGGGGGAGCACGAGGGGACCGGCCGAGCCCCCTCGTTCTCTTCCTCCCCCTTTTCGGCCGAAGGCCGGAAAGGGGAGGGGGTGAGGGCCACCATTACGGCGCTCCGGGCGACGATCCGGGATCCCTCTTCTTGCCCGCGCCCTCGGAACCCGGTGCACGGGGCGCGCGAGTCGGTGTCGCGCCGGCGCCGCGCGTAGCCGGCACGATCAGCTCGACGGAAGCGCCTTCACGCAGCTTGTCGACTCCATCGACCACGACCCGTTCATTGGCCGCCAGGCCGTCCAGGATCTGGACCCGGTCGCCGTCGGTCGGGCCCAGTTTCAGCGGGCGGATCTGCACCGTGTTGTCCGCCTTGACCACGTAGGCATAAAGGCCCGGCGCCCCCCGTTGAACCGCAGCGGACGGAATCGTCAGCGCATCGTCGATCCGGTCCAGGTGAAGATGAACGTTGACGAACTGATTCGGGAACAGCGTGCTGTCATGGTTGGCGAATTCGGCCTTCAGCTTGACCGTTCCCGTGGTCGTATCGATCTGATTGTCGGTCGTGAGCAGCGTTCCGGTGCTCAGCAGTGTCTGCCCATCGCTGTCGTACGCGTCCACCTGCATCCGGCCGCCGGCGGCGATGCGCCGCTGCACGGCGGGCAGCCGCTCCTGTGGGATCGGGAACACGATGTCGACGGGCTGCACCTGCGTGATGACCACCAGCCCGTTGGCGTCGGAGGCGTGCACCACGTTGCCGAGGTCGACCTGCCGCAGGCCGACACGCCCGTTGATCGGCGAAACGACACGGGTAAAGGACAGATTCAGCTTGGCGTTGTCGACCGCGGCCTGGTCGGCCAGCACCAGCGCCTTGTCCTGCGCCACCAGCGCGACCTGGCTGTCGTACTGCTGCTTGGGGATCGAATCGTCGGCAATCAATGCGCGATAGCGCTCCAGGTCGACCTGGGCATTGGCGAGCTGGGCCTTGTCCTTTTCCAGCGTGGCCTGCGCGCTTTCCAGGGCGACCTGGAACGGACGCGGATCGATCACGGCCAGCAGATCTCCCACGTGAACCATCTGGCCCTCGCGGAAGGCCACCTGCACCAGTTCTCCGTCGACCCGCACGTGCATCGTCGCCGTATTGCGCGCGGTCACCGTGCCCAGCGCGCTCAGCGTCACCTCGAAGTCGGGCTGGATCGTCGCGAGCTGCGCTGCCACCGGGATCGGTCGATTGGAAGCATCCCCTCCCCGCGCGCCTCTGGCGGGGTCGGCCGCTGCCGGCTGATCCTTGGTCAGGCGCCATGTCGCGGCGCACAGCACGAGCACCCCAAGCAGCACTGCCGGCCACCAGCGTTTGAGCCAGCCGGCCCGCTTGGGCGACTGCGTTGCCGTATCACTTTGATCGCTGAAGCTCATCCGCTTGATCCGAAAGTCCCGCTCGTACGTGCAATTGGATCCCCCGCACGGAGACAGGGGTTCCGCGTCGCCTGCGCGCCGGCGGGCGCCGGCATTCGCGCACCGGCTATCTTAGATGAGCAATGTTTCTGCCCGCGAGCGATTCGTCGGGAAGCGGATGGGACCGGAAACGTTCGGGAATTCCCCGTTCACGCGCCGTTAACGTGCCGGCGCCGCGGGCACCGCGCGCCATCCGCTCGGGCAGACCGGAACGTATGGATAGTAGCCACCGGCCGATTCGCAGTAGTACCAGTACTGCGCTGGAGGCGGAACCTCCGGCGCGGGTGGAGCAACCGGCGCGGCCGCGACCACCGGTGGCAGGTACGGATCCGGATAGGGATAAATCGGCGCTGGATAGAAGTACCACGACCCCGCCGCGATCCACCACCAGCCGTAGTGGCCATCGTGATAATCGTGCGCCCAGTGACCGTCACGCCAGACGTGGTAGTCGTGCTCGTGGAAGCGCTCGATGCCGCCATGCCAGCGCCCGCCCTCGTAAAAGCGCTCCGGTCCGTGGAACCGGCCTTCCTCGTGTCCCCCGCCACGATGCTCTTCCGGGTGGCCGCCGCCACGATGCTCGTCGGCACGAGCGGGCGATGTCAGCAAAGTCGCGCCCAGCGCAGCGGCGAGTGTCATTGCGGCGATTTCGAGGCGTTTCATGCTCGGGCTCCGGGCTCCGTAAGTGATGCCTGCACAATGAACAACGGTCTTGCGGCAGTGGGGATGACCGCCCGCGGGGAATTGGTGTGACAGATCGTTTCTGACCCCCGGGGGAGCGAGCGATGGCCATCATGTAAAATCCTCAATGTGCGCCCGTAGCTCAGTTGGATAGAGTACTTGGCTACGAACCAAGGGGTCGTGGGTTCGAATCCTGCCGGGCGCGCCATTTCTGCTTGGCCAAACGTACCTCGGCTCCGGTACCCGACGCTCTTTCGCGCACACGACCCTCAGCGGTCCAGGCTGCCTCCGAAAAGCGGAAGCCACGGCCGGCTGAGAGCGGACTCTGCCGTTTCACACACTCCGGACCCGCTGTCGAGTTCGACGCCTTCTCAGGCGGTCGTCCGACCGTAGGCGAAGCTGACACTCCCTTCACTCGCCGTATTCCGCGTGGTCGAAGCGCATCGCGTCCGCCCAGCTCTCGATGCTGGCAAACAGGTTCGTCATGGGCCACGGCGGCGTCTCTGTGCGTTGCGACCACGTCAGATGCACTTTGGCCACGCGGCTCGTGCCATCGTTGATGGCGACAAGAACATCATCACGATCGCGCTGGCTGGCCAGCACCGATAGCCTTAGTCCGTAAAGAACGTGATCAGTGCCAAGCTCTCGCCGCAGTTCATCCAGCAGTTCTGGCCGCTCGTCTCTGTACCAGGGCGCTTCGGGTTGAAGTCCGGAATTGGCCAACTCGGTCAATCTGCCGCCCGACATCACATCGGAGGTACCTGTCCGTTTAGTCCGACATTCACACGCGCCGCGCTTAAGCTGCCGTCGGGCTGACGCTGCGAAATCACGAACACCGGTGCCCCGGCCTTTAGCACGGTGCGATCGACCGGACTGTATGAAACGATGACCGCGCTTTCCGGAACCAAGACCTTTTTCTCGCCGCCCTTGTACTGCACGTCGAGGACGCGATCCTTGCCGATACTTGTGATGGTGGCCACGTTTGCATTTGTCATCTTGCTCGTCGGCCTCAGATCCCAATCGTAATGTCCTTCGCCGGTACCGCGCATATTTTCCGGAAAGATGTGAACTTCCAGAGCAACCAGTGCTCCATTGCGCTCGCCGACAGTAGTCGTGCCGATGAACTTGCCGGCACTAATATCGTCAATGCTCGCTCTACTGATTCCCATCACAACGAAATCGTCCTTCAGCTTCACGGTGTGCATCTGACCGTCGTTTCCCTTGATCGTAAGAACCTGGCCATCCAGCTTCTCGATCGTCCCTCGGATTCGCACGGGAGGGTTGGCCGGGGCCTGAGCCATGGCCGTGGTACACACAACCGCAACCATTAACGCTGTGATGGTACGAATCATGGAAGATCCTTCTTCAGTGAACAGTGGTAATCGTTATACGGCGACGCCGCACTCGGCGGGTACGACATCCTGTCGAGGAAGGCGATGTCTTCGTACTCGAATCATGTTGGTGACCAGGGTGTCGATGGCCGAGCCCGGATTCTTGATGGCATCGTAGGAGACGCGGCCTTCGGCAGTGGCCGTCCAGGCTAGCGCCTTCTGCTTTGCGTCGACAAGGTCGATGGTCAGCGTTCCTTGCTTGTAATTGACCGTCTCGATCGAGACCGGATTGACGCCTCGGTAATAGCCGCCACGGTAGCCATAGTAGCCGCCGCGGTAGCCCAACAACTCTGCCACGACGCCCAACGCTTGCTGCTCAAGCGCGGCCCGTGGCGGGCGAGCGCCCGGCACTTAGTGGCCGGGATCGCTTCCTGCGCTTGCAGACTGTGTACCGGTAAACGTGCCTTCTTCCATGCCGCGGATAGTGACCTTGCCCTTCATGGTGGTGCCCTCCACCGTGCCCACGAATTCGATGGGCCGGGAAACCCCGTTGGGCTGGCTCGGGACTAGGAACCGTATGTTGTTGCCCTTGATGGTGCCCATCGCAGGCCCGCCCCCACCGGAGGCCCCTCCGTAGGTTCCGGTCAGCGTCTCGCCGTCCTGGCTGAACGTCACCGTCGGCGTCCACGAGGCGTTGGGCGATTGCACTGTCAGGTTCCACTGGCCTGCGACACTGGCGGTATCGCTAGCTGCGGCGCCAATGACCGTTCCGAACGCAGCGACCAGCAACGTCGCGAAAATGACCTTGGGCGGGTCTGCTTTTTCCATGATTTGCGTTGCCTTCCTGCAATGATTGGCGCCCCCGATGCGCCTGCGCTTATTTTGCGGACCCTTCCTGCCAGTGGCAAGACGGCCTTCTGCGCCATGGGACCAGCCGGACATCAGCATGCCGGTCATCGCCTCGAATCCGTCTAGGCCCTGCCAGCGATCGGACAGCTCGATACTGCTCGCCACCGGCTTGCGGCCGTCGACGGGGGGTCAGGCAGCATCCTTTGCCAGATCAGCGAAGTTGCCGATCTTGACGGCGCCGTCCGGAAAGCGCGCGATGATCCCCAGTTGCCCTCCCATCGCCTCCATATGGCTGCGCAGCGTCGAGACGTACATATCGGTGCGCCGCTCGAGCTTCGCGATCGAGGGCTGCTGTACGTTCAGGTTGAACCGGTCCGGTCCTCGGCAAAACAGGGCCTTAGCGAGGCGTAACTCGGCAAACTGTGGCACAGATGAAAGCACGTAACGCATTGATTTCAAATCTCTTATCGAAAATCGAAAACCTGGCTACGAACCAAGGCTTCGTGGGTTCGAATCCTGCCGGGCGCGCCAATTCTGCTTGAAATTCAATGGCCTGCAGGCAAATGTTCGCTCAGCTTCTTCAAAAGAAATTCAGCGAAGATCGCCACCGCGGGCGGCACCGGTGGGCGGCTCGTGTAGACGAGCTGCAAGCCGAGGTTGGTGCTCGCGCGCCGATAGTTCGGCAGGACGCGCACGAGTTGCCCTTGCGCGATGGTTCGCTCAGTCATCAACTCTGGCAGCAGCGCAATACCCAGTCCAGCTTTGCAAGCCTGCATCAACACGCGCATGTCGTTGGCCGCGAACCGGCCTTTGATCGACACCTCCTGACTGCCGCGCGGGCCCTGCAGACGCCACGTGTTGCGGCCTTGGCGATTGGAGATCGTCAGGCAGTCGTGTTCGGCCAGAGCGCGCAGCGTGCGCGGCGCAGGACGCCGTTCCAGATAGGCCGGACTCGCCGCGAGAATCATCGTATTCGGCGCCAGCCGACGTACTCTAAAACCGCTGCCGGTTTCGATGCCGATGCGCAAGGCTAGATCGATGCGCTCGGCAATCAGGTCGGTCGCCGCATCGTCGAGCAGGAAATCGATGCTGATGTTTGGATATCGCGAATAGAACTCTGCCAGCCATTCCATGCGAAAGAGTTCGAACAGGGCCGCCATCGCGGTGACGCGAATCGAGCCGGACGGCGCCTGCCTATCTGCGTCGTGCCGTTCAATCTCGAAGATCTGATCGAGCGCTGGCGCATAGCGTTCGAACAGCGCCTGGCCGTCCGTGCTCGGTGCGAGCTTGCGTGTTGAGCGATGCAGCAGGCGCGTGCCGAGTTGCCCTTCGAGTTGATCGATGCGCCGGCTCAACGTATTCGCCGGCATCCGTAGACGCCGCGCCGCCTCGGAGAAGCTGCCGGCGCGGATGACGTGGACGAACAGCGCTAGATCGTTCAGGTCAAGCATCGGATTTCTTCAAAAAATGGATGAATCAAATCCTATTTTGCCATCTAGTGTCGGGCGCTTTCAATCCCCATAATTGATTTGTCACGCAGCGGGCGGTCGTTTCTAGGCCACCCGCATGGCGAGTCAATTACTTCGAGAGCGTCCCATGAATTCCGTCGTCCAAACTCTGTCCACCCCCGTCGTTGAGGTCGGCCGCAGCGTAGTTTTCCGCACGCGCGGCCACGCGCACGGGCCAGTCGTCCGCATGGTCAGCCCCTCCGACGTCGGTCAGATGATTAAGCCCTTTGTGTTTCTCGATCTCGTCGATACGCAAGATGCGATTGGCCAACAGGGCTTTGGCTGGCACCCGCATTCCGGCATCGCGACGCTGACCTTGCTGATGGACGGGCAAGTTCATTACGCCGAATCCACCGACCACGAAGGAACGATGGAGGCCGGCGACATTGAATGGATGAGCGCCGGTCGGGGCGTCTGGCACGGCGGTTTCGGCGTACCCCCGATCAAGGCCTTCCAGTTGTGGGTCGCCCTGCCGGCGGAACGCGAACTGGCTCCCGCGTTTAGCCACCATCTTTCCGTCGACGAAATCCCGTCCGACGGCCCGGCGCGCGTGCTGCTTGGACGCAGCGGCGAAGCGGTCAGCCCGATCAATGCACCCTCGGGCATCAACTATTTCGCTGTGAAGCTCAAGGCCGGCCAGCGCTGGACCTACCAGCCGCCGCATGGCTATCGGGTCGGTTGGATCGCGGTGATGGACGGTCGCCTGCACACCCCCGAACCGGTCGAGAAAGGGGAGTTGGCCGTGTTCGATCACTCCGATGCGGCAGTCGAATTCAAAGCCGCGGTCGATGTTCGCTTCGTGCTCGGCACGGCAATCCCACATCCACACGATCTCCACCTCGGCTACTACTCGGTGCACACCAGCAGCGCTGCGCTGATTGAAGGCGAGCGCGAGATCGCGCGCATCGGCCACGAGCTGCGCGCCAGGGGCGTACTGCGCTGATCCGCCCGCGCCCCGATTCTTTTCCCACCCAGCCAGAGCACATCATGACCGTCATTTCCGTCATCGTCGGCAGCGTTCGTCAGAGGCGTCTCGCGGAGAAACCCGCACGCTGGGTCATCGATCATTTGAAGAAGCGCGAAGGCGTCGACGCGCGCCTGCTCGACCTCAAGGACTATCCGATGCCGTTCTTCGACGCGTCGTTTCCACCCGCGATGCCGGGTCGGCCGGCCTACGAGCACGAGGTCGTGAAGCGCTGGACCCAAGCGATCGCTGCGTCCGACGGTTTCGTCATCGTCGCACCTGAGTACAACCATGGGCCGTCGGCGGTGCTGAAAAACGCGATCGACTGGGTCTATCCGGAATGGAACCGCAAGGCGGTTACCTTCGTCGGCTACGGCAGCGTCGGCGGCGCACGCGCGATAGAGCAACTGCGCGAGGTCGCGGTCGAAATGCAGCTCGCGCCAATTCGATCGGCGGTCCATGTTCTGGCTGCGGCGTTATTCGCGCATTTTCAAGGTCAGGACATCACCCCGCACCTCGCTGAGCTGGATGCCGTCGCCGAACAAACGATCGACGACTTGCTTTGGTGGACCAAAGCGCTGAAGACCGCGCGGGCAAGCTGACCACGCTCGAATGATTCATTCGAATCGGTCCCCAAGGATCGTCCCCCCTTCATCAATTCAAAGGAGAAATACCATGTCCGAAGCGATCAGCACTACTCGGCCACAAACGGCACAAGGCTGGCGACGCGCCGCACTTTGGGTCGTCAAGATTTTGGTCGCCGTTGCGTTTTTGGCCGCTGGCCTGGCCAAGCTCGCCGGCGTTCAGACGATGATCGACATCTTCAACGTCATCGGTCTCGGCCAGTGGTTTCGCTACGTCACCGGGGCCATCGAAGTAATTGGCGCGATTCTGATTCTGATCCCCTCCCGGGCAGTATTCGGCGCTTTGCTGCTAGCTTGCACGATGGTCGGCGCGGTGATCACCCATCTGACGGTACTGCCGGCTTCGCCGATTCCCGCCGTGATCCTGTTCGCGCTCAGCGCAGCGATCGCCTGGATGCATCGCGATCAGGTCGTGAACCTGCTCCCAAACAGCCATGCCGCCCGCAACTGACAAAGCCAAGGATTGCGGGGCGACGGTTTCAACATCCAGTGTCGCCTTTCGCACGAGCGGGTGGACAGCACGCCGACCACACGAGTCCTTGTCAGTCCGCCCGGCATTGGAGAGCTGATGAAGCCTTTCGAGTTTGTTTAACCGCGTCATTGTTGCCGCCGCAGCCCGTCACACCCTGGCACGAACCGCTGAACACAACGAAATTTGGCAATACCTGCACGCAGGTCGCCGAGTTGGGCGCTTTTGCTTTCCCCGCCAGTATCACCGAGGACTGCCTCTATCTGAACGTCTTTACCTCGGATCTCGCGGGGCGCAGTCCGGTCCTGGTGTGGATTCACGGAGGAGGAAACACTGCCGGCGAATCGAACGACCACGTAGACGTCGGATAGTTCGGGGCCGAACGCGAACCGGCTAAGGGCGAAGCCATCGAGCCGGCAAAGGGGCCGCAGCACGCGCTCAGCGTCTTCGAAATATCAGGAATTTTCAGTTAATCCCAAAGACTTTCGAGCCGCGAGTCGTGAAACTAACGACGAACCACTCGGCAGTGACCAAGGGGATCCCATCCGATTCTCAGACGTGGCGAGTTCCGCGCCAACCCCCCGACCGCTTTATCCGATGAGTGGGACCGGTGAGCCGACACGCACATAATCTCCGCACCAGAGGCTGCGCGCTATCCGTTCTTCGCAGCGCGATCCGGATGCCGCAACGGGTTCGGGGTCGTTCGTTGCCGAATCAACCAAGGAATATCTTCACTGCAAGGATATTTTCGAGCTTCCCGTCCTGAGCGAACCCTTGCCCCCGAAAGCGCAAGTGACTCGCTCACGCGACAGATTCTTTATACAAAGCTTAGACAAAAGCTGCAATTCTCCGCAAGTCGACGTCCCGCATGTCAGATACCGAAAGCGCAGCACGAGATGCACGCAATGCCGGCAGTTCGAAGCGATGCGGTTTTAGAGATTCTGGATTCCCCGCTGGAGATCTCACAGACGACGGCCGGCTCGCCTGTCGCCCATGCCCCGCGCCTTTCCATCGTCGTGCTGCCCTTCCTCGATCTTCGGGGACATCCAGACCAGGAATACTTCGTCGACGGGATCACTGAGAGCCTGACGACGGATCTGTCGCGGATTCCGGATGCATTCGTGATCGCGCGCAACACCGCCTTTACCTACAAAGGCAAGGCGGTCGACGTTAAGCAGGTCGGGCGCGAGCTTGGCGTGCGTTACGCCCTCGAAGGCAGCGTCCTCGGCGACGGTGGCCAGCTTCGTGTCAATGTGCGACTGGTCGACACCGAGAGCGGGTCCCATGCCTGGGCCGAACGCTTCGATCTGGAACGGGGCGAACTGTTCGCGGTACAGGATGAGATCGTCGCTCACCTCGCGCGGGCCATGGATGCACAGCTTACCGAGGCGGAGGCAAGACGCGCCGAGCGCTCGCAGCCGGCGGACCCCAACGCACTCGATCTCGTCTTCCGCGGCTCGGCCGCCTTCAACCGCGGGCACGATCCGGCGAATTTATTGCGGGCCGAACGCTTCTTCGAGGAGGCCCTGGCGCTTGCACCGGGTAACGTCAAGGCGCTGGTTGGCCTGGCAATCGCCAAGTTTGCATTCGCGGCCACCTATACCACCGACGACCGCACGACCTATCTGACCGCAGCCGAAGCGGTCGTCATGAAGGCGTTGGCGCTGGCGCCCGATGACGCTCGCGCGCATGGCGCCCTGGGTTGGATCTACATGGCGACCAACCGGCCGGCGGGGGGCATCGCGCAGGCCGAACGTTCCATCGCACTCGATCGAAACCTTGCCCCTTCGTACGCGGCCATCGGGTGGGCGAAGCCGATGCTGGGACGCGCCGAAGAAACCGAGGGCCACATTGCCCAGGCGTTTCGTCTGAGTCCGCGCGACATGTTCGCCTACATTTGGTGCCATATTGCGGGTGTGGCGAAGCTCGCTCTGGGCCGCGACGACGAGGCCGTCGCCTGGCTGCGCCGATCGGTCGAGGCCAATCGAAGGTATCCGATGGCTCAATTCACGCTCGCTGCGGCTTTGGCACAGCAGGGCAAGACCGCCGAGGCGCGGGCGGCGGCTGCAGCAGGTCTTGCCTTCGTTCCGACCTTCAGCGTGCGCCGATACCGGGAAGGCGCCTCCAGCGACAACCCGACCTACCTCGCATACCGTCAGCATATCTATGTGGGGTTGCTCAAAGCGGGGGTGCCCGCCGACACCGACGAATCGGTGCCGGCCGACCGGCCCGTGCCGCTGGTCACTCACGACGTGCCGTCACCGCAGGGTGCATGGTCGTTCCCGGAGTTCGCCGCTGCGCTGAAGAGCGCGCTGCGCGATTACAGCCGAGCTGACCTGCTCGCTGGCAATCCGCTACTTCGCTGCCGCATGCTGGCGGCGCGCGGCCACGTGAATGCTGCCAACCTGCGGGCGCTGCTCTCGGAGACCGTCGAGACCTTGTTCGCGAGCCCACGCGACGAGAAGCTGCGCCGCGTGATCGACCTGACCTATTTCCGTCCGGCGCCGAAGCAGGAGGCCGCCGCGGAGCGGCTCGGCCTGTCCTTCGGCACCTACCGCCGCTACCTGACGACGGCGCATGGCCGGCTGGCACGCTGGCTGTGGGAACGGGAAAGAGGAACGCCGGCATAGCTCGAATCGAGCGCCGCTGGCGCTCCTGCTCCTTCGCGGCTCCCGGACACTTTCGATCTTCCCCTGAGCCAGGCCGGTCTAGCCAACCGCTGGGGCTCCGTACCAGCGATGCCTCCAGCGGCTCCGGACGATCCACCGTTCCACCGCTGGCGTCCGGGCCGCGACAGACGTGGCTTCGGATTCCACTAGGCACGTACGTACTTTCACACGCCGTACCGCAGGATGACTAGGGTTTCGAGAGGGAGTGTCCGGTTTCTTGTGTGTGAAGCTGGCCCAATGGCGGAGGTGGTCGATGCCTCCTTGAGCAATTTGCTACCGGCAGACATTCGCGCCATGGTCGTCTACTTGCGCAGTATCCCGGCGATTCGTACAAGCGAATGATCGGCCAATCGACTACCCAGATGCCACGCCAAGAGCCGCTCGATCTCTGCTCAGCCTGGGCTCGCGACCTTGCGCTTTGCCTGCCCCGAGTACGCGGGCGAGGCCATTTTCGACCCTACCGCGGGAGCGTTAGCGGCGCTCGAGTCGATCGCTAACCGGCCTGATCGCTGTGGCGACCATCCCCGCCAGCTTGACGATCGACGGCGGTTACGTCGCCTGACGCAAGGGTGGCGCATACGGTGTCGGCGCCGACCTCTCCTTCCCGCCGGACGCGAGGGTAGCCCGAGTCCGCCATGGGAAACGAGCAGTGAAGCCATGCGCGGCTCGTCCATCCGGATTCCGACGCGATAACGAGTCACGCGAGGTTGGGTGACCTTGAACAGCGCTGTCCCGATCCGATAACGATCACCGCCAAGACCTATCGCGTGGCATCGGAAAGCGTGAGCGGATTTCGAGCACGTTTTGCGGTCGCATCTGAGCACTCCAATAGATCAACCTTCGTCGCCGGTCGATAGCGCATGACCGGCCTTACCTGGAACCCAACAAGGAGCATGACTGCAATGAAGACAATCTTAGCTGGACTCTTGACGTTGCCGCTCGTGTGCACCGCATACGCAGACGAAGCCTCGGACAGCGCCGTGCGCTGGAGCGAAATCGCGGGCGTGATCACCGCGCAAGGCGTCGACAATCCAATCTCGACGACGATCAGCAGCGGGACATTCCCCTGGACCGCACGCAGCGGCCGTGCGCTCGTGGACCTCAGAACGGGGTTCATGTCGTTCGACGTCGCCGGGCTCGTGATCAACGGCACGGCATTCAGCGGAACGCCGGGTCCGGTGACGGCCGTCACCGGTACCCTGGTGTGCAATCCCGGTGCGAGCAACGAGGTCACCCACGACAGCCCGCCGGTCCCACTGAGCGTGCACGGAAACGCGGCGTTTTCTGGAGACGTCGCGAACGGCCCCATCGCCTGCGGCAACCCGCTCTTCCTGATCCGCATTGCAGTGCCTCAGGGAGCCGCCGGGCGCTGGATCGCCACCGGCGTACAGCCGGCCACTACAACTGAATGAGGCTGCGCGCACGCGAGACACCCTCGAAGAATAGATCAACCTTCGCTCGGAGCAATTCTCACATTCCGAGATCCCAGATGACTTTGAACCGTCAAAGTCGCAAGTAATCGAATCAACAGGAGAACAGGCAACATGACCGAAATCACTCGATATCTCGCACCTGCCGCAATCATCGCGGCATCTTTCCTTGGCGCCAGCGCCGCATGTGCCGAAGAGGCAGACCCGGTTGATCATCGGAACGCGTACGCCATCACGCGACTTGTCTCCGATGTCGCAGGGCAAGCCGCGGTGCAGGACCCGGTCCTGCAGAACGCGTGGGGCGTTGCGTTTACTCCGGCAGGCAGTCCATTCTGGGTCAATGACAACGTCACGGGTTGCTCGACGCTTTACGCCGGTGACGGCACGACGGTACCACTACAGGTATCGATCCCGCTGCCCGGCAATGTCGTGCCCACTGGGTCATGTCGCCCGGTCGATCCGAAGAATCCGTCGAGCCCGACGCCCGCGGCGCCTACCGGTATCGTATGGAACCCTTCTTCGGCGTTCCTCGTCCCGGGAACCAAATCGCCCGCGGCATTCATCTTCGCCACCGAGGACGGAACGCTGTCCGCGTGGGCCGGCGGCCTCAGCCCCGCCAACGATGCGGTCCTGGCCGTCGACAACTCGACCTCGCCGAATGCCGCAAACGGGGCCGTCTACAAGGCTCTGGTGGTTGGCGTCAACGCCAAAGGAGTGTTCCTCTTCGCCACCAACTTCCGAGCCGGCACGATCGACGTTTTCGGCCCCACAGGCCCGAATGGGCTATTCACAGCCGCGACCACGGACGGAAAGTTTGCGGATCCGGAGATCCCGGCCGGTTACGCGCCGTTCGGCATCCAGAACATTGATGGCGATCTGTTCGTGACCTACGCTCAACAGAACGCGCAAAAGCACGATGACGTAGCAGGCGTGGGACATGGCTTTGTCGACGTGTTTGACACCGACGGCCATTTGCTGCGACGGTTCGCTAGTGGCGGGCCGCTCAATTCACCTTGGGCCGTCGCGCGGGCGTCCTATGCGTTGGGCCGATTCAGCGGTGAGATTTTGGTCGGCAACTTCGGCGACGGCAGGATCAACGTGTTCGATAAACGCGGGCGCTTCATCGATCAGCTCGACGGCCCCGACGGCAAGGCGCTGGTGATCGACGGTTTGTGGACGTTGACCTTGGGCGGCGGCCGCACATCAGCCTCCGACACGCTGTATTTCACGGCTGGCCCCAGCGGAGAGACCCATGGTTTGTTCGGGACGATCACGCCAGTAGCCGACCAATCTGAGCACGATTAGCAGAGCGTGATGATCGCAGACGGGGATGGCGCCGGGTTTCAAGTGATGCTTGTGGCGTCGGCGATAGATTCGGCCGTCCCCGACTGCGGTACTGAATCCGAACGTAGCGGTGGATCCGCCCAGAGCGAGAAAGAGCTGCGCGGTATCGAGCGCTTCCAGCTGGTCGGCTTGCTGAAACCGGCCTTTCCCTGGCAACCTGAGCCGAAGAACATCGCGACCAGATCGGTCGCGCGCTCACCGGCCGTCGCCGACGGGGGCGCGATGCACGCCGTACTGGCTGGCGAAGGGGTAGATCTGATCGTGCTGGACCTGAAGCTGCTCGGCGAGGATGGGATGACGCTGGCGCGGCGGCTGCGCGAGCGATCGGCGATCCCGATCGTCATGCTCACCGGTCGCCGCGACGAAGCAGACCGGGTGATGGGGCTGGGGAGCGGCCGTGCGGAAACGCTGCCGACAGCGGTCTGTCTACTTTCGAGACCGACCCATGCGGACATCCAGACGAGCCTGCTTCCGGGCGGCGGCGTTGGGCAGATGTCTTGGTACGATTCCCTCGCGCCTTGCTGAGGTTGTGTGCGAAGGCGAATCTTCGACGCGAGACACCAATGAGCTTGTCAGGCATGTCGGGAAAGCGCAGCTACGAATCGCTCTATCAGGAGTTCGACTCGCCGCTAATGTGCCGGCTTCGTCAACAGGCGTATGGGGAAGATATCGGGCAGCATTCGTGGGTGACGGCGGAGGATCTGCGTCGCGACGCTACGAGATTGAAGCTTCCCGAAAGTGCCCGGCTCCTTGATTTGGGATGCGGGCCTTGCGGCCCGCTGAGTTTCATCGTGAAGTCGTTGGATTGTTCCGGGATAGGGCTCGATCTGAGCGGGGCGGCCGTAGCGGCCGGTCGCCGTCGCGCGTCAGCCTGCGGGATCGAGGATCGGCTCACAGTCCAGGAAGCGGACCTCAACGTCTCGTTACCGCTGGCGGAGTCGTCGGTTGACGCCGTCATTTCGCTGGACGTCATTTTGCATCTGCGCGATCGGCCGCGTGCATTCGGCGAAGTCGCGCGCGTCTTGGTGCCCGAAGGTCGATTCCTCTTCACCGATGCTGCGGTTGTCACAGGATCGATTTCAAGCGAGGAAGTCGCCCTGCGCAGCATGCACGGCCTCGTGCATTTCTGCGCCCCCGGGTACAACGAGAGGTTGCTGGAGGCTGCCGGATTCACGCTTCTTGAAACCGAGGATCGTACTCGCGGCCTCCGCGCGAACGCAGAGGGACGCCTGCGTGCGCGCATCGAAAATCAAGCGGAGGTTGAACGTCTCGAAGGCGTCGACGAGTTTGACCGGTACTAGGCCTACTTGCGCTCCACTATCGCGATGGCGGAGCGAGGTGCACTATCTCGCCTGATGTATCTGGCGGAGGGAAAGGTCGGCCAGTCCGAGATTTGATTGCCCGCTGCTGTGCAACCTTTCTCGCGACTTGTGTGGCCGGCTGTGGCCGGACCCCGAAATCGCCGACCGGCAGGTCTGCTCGGTGCTGAGCGGCCGGTGTCCGTTGCTCAGCGCCCGCACACAATGCCGCTGACATTTGGAATAGCTGCAGGAATCGGTTATTCGGCTGGCGCGGGTCGAGGTAGGCTGGCCTTCGCCATTGCCACTGACATCGCCAAGCGCATAGGCTGGTCTGGAAACGGTACAAAACCGAAGTGCTCGTAGAACGCGGCGGCTTGGTTGTCCTTGGCATCAACGACGATCAGCGCCACGCCGATTTCTACGGACACGCGTACGATGCGTTGTATCGCATCGAAAAGTAGCAACCCGCCCAGGCCCTGCCCACGTGCGCGATGGTCGCACGCGAGCCGTCCGATCAGAACGATCGGCAGCTTGCGCGGCATCTTCTTGATCATCTCCTCGGGCCAGGCATCGCTGACCGCTTCGCCCGCCGTCAGGCTGTAGTAACCCAGCACCTTCGCCGGGTGGTCAATTTCGACGGCCACGTAGGTGCGCGATACGCCTTTCGCAATGTGTTGCTTGGCGATTCGGCGCAACCAGTTGTCGAGCGGCTCGACGCCGCTTTGAAACGCTTCAATGTCGTGCTCGTCGTGCAGCGGGGTGAAGGCGATCTTGTTCATCGACAACGGCTTTCTTGTAACGCTGTCCAGTGCGCTGCAAGGCTGGATTGGCGAGTGCTGGCTGGTCCAGTAGTTGAAGGATGAAAGCCGCATCCCGGCGCGAGAGGTCGATACGTGTATGGGTCTCAATGACCGCGCGGGCGCGTTCGGTCGCGGCCTGCACGATGAATTGGTTGACGCTGACACCGACCAAAGCCGCAGCTTCTTCTAACTCGTCCACGACGGGTTGCGGCACGCGCGCCGTGATCCGGCCGCGTTCGATTGTGGTTTTCGTAGCCATGAGGGTTGGGTGCTTCGCGTGATGGAGATGAGGAATCAAACCGCGAAGCAATTCTAGCAAGGTGGTGCCAATGTGTCACCACCACTGCGTGACCGGTGCCATTGGTCGGGAAGCAGTCGTCGTAAAACAAGGGGTTACCGGCGTGGAACTGGGCGATCTATGGCACACGGCAGTGTGCGTAACCACTTGTTTTTACGCCATTTCTAGAGAAGCGTGGCTTTGGCTACGAACTAAGGGGTCGTGGGTTCGAATTCTGCCGGGCGCGCCAAATTTCAATGTGGGTTCAATGACTTGCCAGCGAGAGTTGGCAGGCCCTTTCAAAGTCGCATCACTTGCGCTTGAGTTGACCGATGAAGGCGCGGGCCGCCGGCCCCGGCGGTGCGTCCTTGCGAAAGATCACCCTCATCGGAAGGTGCATGTCGCGCGGAGTGCCTTCGACCCGGATCTTGACCAGCGCTCCACTATCGAGGTCGGCCTTCACCATGTGCAAGGGCATGTGCCCCCATCCCAGGCCAGCCTTGAGGAACGCGTGCTTGGCTCCCAGATCCGCAAGGCGCCAGGTCCGTGGCGACAGCACGCCGAAATTTCGCCCCTCGGACAACGCCGTCCTGTCGCTGAGAACCAGTTGCACGTGCTTGGCGATGGCCGAGGCCGAGACCACGCCACGGCTCTTTGCCAGCCGATGAGAAGGACTGGCGACTGTCACGAATGGAACGCTCAGCAGCGGCTCGGATTGGAGTTCGTCCGGCGCGATCGGCAGCGAGCCGATGACGCCGATGCTGCAGTTGCGATCGAGCACCGGTTTGATGACCCCGCCGAGTGCCTCGACATAGAGCCGCAGCGGGGTATGCGGATAGGCCTTTTGGCTGTGCACCGCCGCCCTCGTGAGCGCCTCCATCGGGTACATCACATCCATGACAACGGAGAGCTCGGGCTCGAGGCCCTCGCGCATGGCGCGGGCCCTGGCTTTGAACTCATCGACGTTGTCCGCCACTGAGCGGGCATCCGCAAGGAGGCTCCGCCCCTCCTCGGTGAGCCGCGGGTAGCGGGCCGAGCGATCGAAGAGCTTTACGCCCAGCTGCGCTTCCAGATTCGCCAGCGTCTGGCTTACCACGGATTGAGCGCGGCGCAGCTTGCGACCTGCGGCGGAGAAGCTTCCCTCGTCCACCGCCGCGATGAAGGTTCGAAACTGGTCCAGAGTGACTGCATCCAGCATATCCATCGTCCTGAGCGATAGTTATTATCGAAATATATAGGCTTCTCAGATGCTACGCCAGCCCTTATCTTTTCCTCATCGTCCCACCCCCCTCGTGCTGGGCTACCGCTGGTCCCATACGAGCAAGGTGACGCTCGCTCAGGGCGAAGCGGAAATCAATCGTGTTGGCCGGCGGCTTCGTGCCGCGGGCCGCCTGTGAACATCAATCTTTCTTAGACGAGGAGCAGTCATGTCGTCCAACCGCAAGAAGCTGATCGCCGTGATCGGCGCAACGGGGCAGCAGGGAGGCTCGGTCCTGCGTGCCCTGCAAGCCCAGGGCCAATTCAACGTACGCGCGTTGACCCGCAATCCAGGCAAGCATCGCGGGCTCGCCGACGAAGTCGTCAAAGCGGATTTCGACCGCCCGGAAACCCTCGAGGCCGCATTCGCAGGGGCCCATGGCGTTTTCCTGGTCACCAATTTTTGGGAACAGGGTACCGACGAGCTTAAGCAGGCAACCGCAGCGGTACAGGCGGCCAAAGCAGCCGGGGTCAAACACTTCGTCTGGTCGACGCTGCCCGATGTGGAAGCGATCAGCGGGGGCAAGCTCCACGTTCCCCACTTCACCGGCAAGGCGAAGATCGATCGGATCGTGAAGGAAGCGGGATTTGCGCACTATACGTTCGTCATCGCGCCCTTCTATTACCAGAACGTCCTGGGCGTGATGGCTCCGCAAAAGCAGTCAGACGGAACCCTCGGTTGGGCGCTTCCCATCGATCCCACCGTGCGCGGCATTCACATGGGCGACATCCGCGAACTCGGAAACATCGTGGCCGGTGCATTCGCACGCCCGGACGAGGCAGGCAATGGCAAATACCTGCCCCTCGTCGGTGATTTCATGAGCTTCAACGAAATCGTCGAGACGCTGAATCGGCAGGGACACGAATTTTCGTTCAAGCAAGTCCCGACGGAGATCTTTGCTGCTTCTTTTCCTGGGGCCGCCGAGATCGCGGCGACGCTCGCCTGGTTCCAGGCTCATACCTACCTCGGGTCGAATTCGTCCGACCAAATTGGGCTCGCGAACAAAATCGCGGGCCGGCAACCAACCAAGTTCTCGACGTGGGCCCGGGTGAATGTCCCGGTCCACGCGAGCGCCTGATCGCTTCGCGCAGAATGTATCCAACGCGGCAGATGGGGGTGCGGTTTTTGGCGTCCAGTCTTGGATGTTAGCGTGCGACTCGGACGATCGGACTGATATCGACGAGCGCGCCTAGTCTTCGCCGATGCGTCTCGATGTCAATCGGGTGCCCGCCCCAAAGTGGAAGAACCAGCGCATCGCGATCAGCGGATCGCTACCGTCCACCTTCGCCGGGATATACGTTGTTCCTTCTGACCACGGGTCCGAGGCCGGCACTCTGCTGTGCCTGGACGTGAATCAGCGCTATCGGCCGCTGGTTCATTTCAGTCCCTGGAGAAGGCTTTCGAGGCCGCTAGAGTGTCGAGAGCCTCATGGAGCAATTTGATCTTACCGTTCTCGGCGTGCAGGACGCCAGCGTAGGTCTGCTGATAGATCTTGCCGGTATCGACGACCAGAGCTTCGACCTGGTATTCCGCCGCTACCTTGTCGGGGGTTTGGATAAAGTAGGTCAGATTCTTGAAGCGAAAGTCGGGGATCTTGGCGAGTAGACCCGCGAGCAGTTTTTCGACCGCGGCAGGCCCTTGGGCATAAGCCTTGACCCATGGCAGTTCGAGCACACCGTCCTCGGCAAACTGAGACGCGGATACCCTGGGCGTCCTGACGTTGTTCAGGTAAGCCTCAAGAAGTTCAGTGGCGGATTTCATCTATCTTTCCAAGCTCCAGTTCCACCGCCGGTTTCTGTTCATGCCCGTGTGTTCAGTCCTGAATGCGCCTGAAGGTTAGGCGCCGAACGGGTTCGAATAAATCGGCTGGTCACGATTTCATAATTCCGTACGGTGAATAATCGGCATAGACTTGCCCGAGAACCTCAGGGGTTTCCATGGATCAACTGTTGTCACTCCGGGTCTTTACCCGCATCGCCGACGCAGGGACATTCGTAAAGGCCGCTGAGTCGCTGAAGCTGCCGCCTTCGACGGTGACAAAGCTGATACAGGACCTGGAATCGCACCTGGGTGTGAAACTGCTTCACCGGACTACGCGCAGGGTAACGGTCACACCCGAAGGCGCTGCCTACTATGAGCGTGCAATTCGCATCATCAGCGATGTCGACGATATGGACGAGTTCGTTGCGAATCAGAGGGCTCAGCCGAAGGGCCGTCTGCGAATCGATGTGCCATCGATTCTCGCCAACACGATTCTGCTTCCCTCCCTGCACACCTTCCGTGCCCGCTATCCAGAGATCGAGATCATTCTTGGGGTGAGTGATCGAAACGTGGATTTGATCGGCGATGGCGTCGATTGCGTGATACGCGGAAATCCGCTGCCAGTTTCATCGCTGATCGCGCGCCGCATCGCGGAGATCGACTATGTAACGTGCGCGAGCCCATCCTACATAAAGCAGTATGGTGCTCCCTCCCACCCAAAGCATTTGGAAAAGAGCCACGTCATTTACAGCATTTCGTCGCCGCTTACTGGCAAGACGTTTCCGTTGGCGTTCACTCGCGGAGGCAAAGAAATTGAAGTCCAGGGTCGGACGATGGTGACGGTGAATGAAAGCACTGCGCATGTGACCGGACTGCTCGCGGGTCTGGGAGTGGGCCAGACATTCAGGTACATCGCCCAGCCCCACTTCAAGACAGGTGCACTAATTCCCCTTTTGAAGAACTGGGGCCGCCCTAGTCATCCGATCCACGTCATGTACCCCCCCAACCGACATCTGAACGCCAAGGTGCGAGTGTTCGTCGATTGGGCGGTCGAGGTTTTCGCAAAATTTGACGACCGGGTGGCCGATTCGGCCTCCTGAAATGCAAACTCACGAGCTCGACCCGCTGACGCCCAAGCGGTCATGCAGATGTTTGCGAAAGCGCCGGCTAAGCCGCAAGCGACTATTGGATTTCAGGACAACCTCGTATTCACCGTCGCCCCTCAGTTCCAGGCGCAGAACCCGATCGAGATTCACGATTGCGGATCGGTGAATCCGACAGAACTGGTGATCATCCAGATCGCGCTCGAGGTCCGACAGGGAACGGCGCAATAGATACGCTCGGTCTCCAACATGAAGGCTGGCGTAATAGTCGGCCGCCTCGACCCAGTCGATGTCGGAGACGTCCAGAAACAGAACCTGTCCGGCCCTCTTGACCATCAGTCGTTTGAGGCGAGGATCCTGCCGTTCAGGGTGGTGCGCGAGCTTCTCTTTGGCGCGGGCCAGTGCTCGCTGGAACCGCGCGTCGTCGAAAGGCTTCAACAAATAGTCCAAGGCGCCCACATCAAATGCACGAAGCGCGTACTCGTCGTGTGCGGTCACAAAGACAATCGCGGGCGGGACTTCGCGGCCGAGCAACTCGATGACATCAAACCCGTCGCATTCGGGCATCTGGACATCGAGAAAGAGCAGGCTCGGCCGCGATTCGCGGATCGCAGCAATTGCATCGGCGCCCGATTCACATTCGTCGATCTGAACGATTTCCGGATCCCTTCGCAATAAGACCGCAAGATTGCGGCGCGCCAAAGGTTCGTCGTCGACGATCAGTGCGTGGATCGCGCTGGCTGGTTTGTCCTCTCGCATCGATTACCCACGTCCGATGGGCAGAGACACGACCGCCTCGACGCCAGCGGTTTCGGGATGGCGAAGTTCGAGTTCGAACCGGCCTCCATATAGGATCTGCAGTCGTGTGCGCAAATTGGAGAGCCCTATTCCGGCTCGAACGGTGCCTTCATCGCTCGGCAACCGAGGACCGTCGTTGTGGACGGTCAAACGGAGTACATCTCCGACGCGTCTGCCCGTAATCCGAATCGTGCCTCCCTCGACACGCTTCGCGATGCCATGTTGGATGGCATTTTCGACGAGCGGTTGCAGGAAGAAATTCGGTACAAGTTCCGGATAAAGGTCAGAAGGAATATCCACAATCACGTTCAGCCGCTCGCCAAAGCGAATCTTCTGGATGTCCAGAAAACGTTGTAGATATTCGATTTCTTCTTCGAGTGCGACTTGCGGTCGGTGCTTATCCGTCGCAGTTCGTCGCAGGAGTTCGCTCAATCCCACGATCATGCTCACAGCCGCATTGTTTCTTTGGTCTCGGACCAATCCGGAGATGGCATTGAGCGTGTTGAACATGAAGTGCGGATCGATCTGTTGCCGCAGAGCGTCAAGTTGCGCCTTGGCGAGTTGTTCATTCAGTTGCGCTGCATCGGTGCGTTGCCTGGCCACTCGATCCGCCGAGTCGACGGCATAGGTGACGACCTGGATGAATGCGTACACGATCAACGACGTCAGGACGCTGTACGAAAGCTTTGCGCTCCAGACATCGGCGTAGGATCCCACCGGCTGAGTCTGCGCCCAAGGGTCCAGCAGGACTTCCAGCAGTGCGGACCAGGCCGCGGTTGCGAAGCTGACGATCAAAATCAGACCGGCGTGGATCGCCACCGCTTCGCGAGGCAGTGGCCACGAGAGCGGGTAAGCACGTCCGGTCCTCAGCAAGACGGGCGTCGCCAACAGCCACGGGAGCCAGTTCAGCACGGAGACCGTGAACAGCCGTGTCCAATTGTGGTGCATGCCCTGGGCGTGCATCGGGAAGACAGTTTGACTGGCGTCGATGAGTCCCACACCGAGCCAGATCGCTGTGATCCAAAGCCACGGTACGGGGCGGCTGCTGGCTGGAGGGTCGCTCACGCGGCAATCGTACGCGCCGAAATCTGAATGGGGCTCGGATATGCAGCGAATCGTCGGTGGCGTGCAGCCAGCGGCCTCGCCCGGACGGGTGCTGGCGGCGATACTTGCCTATGCGAAGGAAGGAGGTTCACATGAACAGAAGGCATGTACTGCAGTTGACTGCGGCGCTTGGCACCGCTGGGTTGCTCCCGCGCTCGGCATCGGCTCAGTCGGTGGATAACCCCAAGCCGCTGCACCATGCGCATAATGCGCCTCCCAACCCGCTGCGGCCTCCCGCTGACGGCCGGATCCCCGTGGCATTCTTGCTGTCGGATGATGCGGTCGTCATCGACTTTGCCGGTCCCTGGGAAGTCTTCGAGAACGTGCATATTCAGGGCCCGCTAGGCCACCCGTTCGAACTCTATACGGTCGCCGAAACGACGGCACCGATTCGCGCCGGCGGCGGCATGACCATCGTGCCGAACTATTCCGTGGCCTCCGCACCGCCACCCAAAATCATCGTCATCCCGGCGCAAGGCGAACCAAGCGAGGCCGTGATCGCCTGGGTACGCAACGCAACAAAGGTGAGCGATGTCACCATGTCGGTTTGCACGGGGGCGTTCCTGCTCGCGAAAACGGGGTTGCTTTCAGGGAAGGAGGTTGCAACGCACCACGGTGCTTACGCTGAACTGGCGATGACGTACCCCGATGTCATCGTCAGGCGCGGGGCCCGATTCGTTGAATCAGGAAATATCGCAAGTTCCGGAGGACTCTCGTCCGGCATCGATCTGGCGCTGCGCGTTGTGGAGCGCTATTTCGGCCGCGCCGTGGCGCTCACGACGGCGGACAATCTAGAGTATCAAGGCCTGGGTTGGATGAACGCCGATTCGAATCAGGCCTACGCTAAGAGACGCGTGTCGACCGCTCAACATCCCCTGTGTGCGGTTTGTGAAATGGATGTCGATTCCGCCGCCTCTCCGAAGTCGGTCTATCGGAATCGCACCTACTACTTTTGCATGGACGCCCACAAGAGACTCTTCGATGCGGCTCCGGCTCGATTTGCGAATGCATGAATCATCGCACGCCTTCCGAATGAACTCTTGCAAATCGTACCCTTAGCGATCGGTTA